>Ga0315322_10000205_pt1 | contig 41369 bp, 30 predicted proteins | sample M110021515metaG_FD_203461 | JGI IMG/M metagenome (GOLD analysis project Ga0315322, IMG submission 203461) | Ammonia-oxidizing marine archaeal communities from Monterey Bay, California, United States - M1 100m 21515 | ecosystem: Environmental > Aquatic > Marine > Intertidal zone | place: USA... | reverse complement strand
TTACTCAGCTGGAAAGTTGGTTGGTGAAAGTCACTTTAAATCTCCAGAGATGCTGGTGCTTACTAAAAAGCTTTTTCCGGATGACAAAAATATTCAGGCACTGAAATGAAGCTGTTTACAGGCCCAATAAAAGGTTCACTGACTATTCTATTGTGTGGTGTGTTTTTTATGGGGGAAATTCAGCTGCTCGCAGCAATAGCTCCACTGAGCCAAAAGCAATTGGATGAACAATCGGAGCTCATCGTTACCGGCCGGGTGGTTGCCGTTGAGTCAAAGGTGCAAAAATCAAAAATAGAGCGGGCAGTGGGTATACATCGTGACCGAATTTATGGCATTAAACTTGAGCTGATATCCTTTCATAAGAAGCCCCCGCTTGAACAAGATTTTGAATTGAAGGGGCTTCACGCCATTGAGGCATGGCGACCAGTTACTCGTATTCCTCCCTTGCCGGGGCCTCAAGGGCATGAGTCGATTCCGAAGAAGGGTGATTTGGTTAAAATGTATTTAAAGTGGAACAAAAACGGGGCACACTGGGAGCCGTTGCTACCAAATGGAATCGAGATTACAAAGAAGGCCGAATAATAGTGTGAAAGCACGTTTTGCATCCATGCTAATGTTGTTTTTGGTTTGCTTAGCCCATGCTGAGGAAGCTTACCAGGCTACTGCTAAGATATGGGAAACAATGGACCGAAAGAATTGGGATGCAGCCATTGCGCAGGCAAACCGAGTGATTCGGGTTTGGGGACCGCAGGCCCGGCGTACCAATAATCAACTCAAAGGATACGCACCGGCTAAGGATGCCAAAAAATACGGCAATCTTAACGCAGCAGGGGTTTCACTTTTGTTGAAGGGTGATGCTTTGAGTAAGAAAGGAGATAAGGTCGCAGCAAAAGTGACCTATCAGCTTTTACTCGACCAATATACCTACGCTCAGGTGTGGGATCCCAAAGGGTGGTATTGGAAGCCAGCTGAGGAAGCTCGAAAGAAGCTCGTTTTATTACAGAAGGAAACGGCTCCAAACCTGAAGGTAGCCAAACCAAATTTTTCGGCTGCCCAATTAAAATTGCCAGGGAAAAAGGGGATTTGTTTTTCTATGCGCACAGCTGGCGAAGAGGGATCTGCTCAAGAAAACTTGCCGCGACTCAAAAAAGTGAATCCCTATTGGAGTTATTCTTGGAGTTGGGATCAAGTGGCCGGCCAACCTTCGCAGGTAGAGTTCGTTCCCATGGCTTGGGGGGCTTGGTCTTCTGGTGGTTTACGGAAAGGCCTGCAGGATAAGGTCGTGCCTCACATCAAGGCTGGGAAAGTGAAAAGGTTCCTTGGTTTTAACGAGCCGGATAAAAAAGAGCAGTCTAACATGCCTTATAAAGCTGCACTAAAATATTGGCCAATACTCGAGTCTCTTAATGTGCCGCTCTGCAGCCCCGGTTGTGCGAATCCTGAGGGGTTAAATGATGGAACTGTGCAGGGGGTGAACAGCTCTTGGATGGTTGATTTTATGCGGGAAGCTGATCGGTTGGGATACCGGGTGGATTATGTGGGAGTGCACTGGTATGGCGGAACCGATGCGGCGGACTTCAAGGCGAAGATGCGGCGGGTTTATGAAAAGTATGGAAGACGGCCGCTGATGATAACTGAGTTTGCGCCAGCCGATTGGCAGGCCAAAATTCATTCTCAAAACCGGATGAAAGCGCCCGCCGTTCTGGATTTCATGAAGGAAGTTCTCCCTTGGATGGAGAAGCAGGATTGGATTGCGGGATATGCCTGGTTTTCTTTTGAACCCCATGAGCCTCACGGTCACACTTCCTCGTTATTTGACAAAAGCGGAAATTTGTCAGCCTTGGGGCGTTTCTATCGAAGTGTCTCTACAGATAGTCCTAATGGGGATCAGTCCATTGATTTACCATAAAATATCTATTCAAACCAAACTAACATATGAAAATAATAACTATCCTCTTTACTCTCACTCTTGCCACTTTTGGGTACGAAAAAGATTATGTGCCTCGTGCTGTCCTGACAAAGGATCAGGAAAAAGAGGTGATTGCCCTAGCGCAAAAATGTGGGATCAAGAAAGTGGCCAAGATTTCTACTCATAACATGTTCCCGAGCCCCTTTCGTGGGATTCGTGTGCAGGGGGTTGAGGAGGTTAAGGGCCGAGAGGTTTCCTATCAGGTTTTAAGCATGAGTAATCGCCAATGGTTGCAACCCGGAGCAAAGCCTGGCAAGGGAAGTGTTGAGTTGGGAGACTTTTGGGCTAATAAACCTTACACCCGTAAGCAAACCATTCTCAAAGTTGGAAAAAATGAATACCGAGTCAGTTCGGTGCAAGGAATGAAACCCGAGGAATGTGAAACTATTCTGGCCATGTTTTTGAACGGACAATTTGATCACACCCCGGCTGTGAGAGAAAAGAGTCTAGAACAGGTCGGTTGGAACAAGCCCAGCCGTTTCTCCAAACGAGGTGAAAACATCTCAATTGGGTTTCTTCATAAGTCAGGATCTGATGGTGGATTTTTTGATCTCCAAGTTAAACTCGTGGGCAATGAATTGACCATTCTTCAGATGTTTCAGGCCGTCCCTTAAAAGTCTCTATAAAAGGGGTAGGGCAAAAGAATAATAATTAAATGAAAATGATGAGACTTAAGCTGACTTTAATTGCCGCTCTTGTTTTTTCTATCCCGGCAATTTCAACTGAGTTAGATGCTGAAGACGAATTCGATTCGCTTAATCGGGAAGACCTTAAAGCTCTTTTCGCTGAACCAAAATTAGCCAAGGGTTTTTTGATAGGAAAAATATCTAGTGATGCCTATAACCAAGATCAGAAAGGGAAACTTCGTGCATGGCTTAATGAGGGCCGCAAAGGCTGGGGAGTGGCTTTCTTTCATACAAACGGAGGAAGTTGTGGCAAACTTCTTTACACATGGGGAATTGGTCCCAAGTTACATTTGAAAGACATCGTCGTCTTTCACGCGAAGAAAAATCTAATATTAAAATCCGTTGTTCTTGGGCCTGCAGGGCACATAGATTTGGATACTGGGGAAGGGTCCCATAACAAAGCTGGTATGTTTGGTGGTAGATACAAGCCGGACCTCCATTTCAGTCATATGAAAAATGATTTTATGTTCTTAAGCGAGATGGATGGCAGTAGGTTTATTTTTCCCATGAACTAAATTTAATTCAAAATTGTTTGATGCAAATCGATTATTCGCGATACATCGCTTGTTCAATCTTACTCTGGTTAGTTCCGGACATAGCAGGAGCTGATCTCTGGGGGCCATATCGTAAGACATTAGAGGCTAATGGGGTTGTTTTTGATTATAAAAAAATCATTCCAAAACCAGTGCCCAAGGATAAAAACTTCGCGCTGGTGCCTGCCTTCAATCAGTCGCCCGCGAGCATATCCAAAGGAATCGCTTCTGGCCTATCTATGTCCCGATGGCAGAATTCCAAGTCAATCGAATTGGAAGATTGGCGGAACGCTCTGAAAAAAGAGGGATGGGTGATGCCGGATAAGCCAAGTGCTCCTGCAAGTGATATTCTTTTTGCCTTAAGAAAAAATGAGGAGTGGATGAAGCAGTTGTCTGCTGCGGCTAAAGCTAGGCCGTTGTGTCGGTTTGATGTGAATTATGGGGACGGCCTCGAGGCAGGATTGCCACATTTATCAATTTTAAGAGGGGTGGTTCGTGTTTTTATCCTCCGTTCTCTGTCCCTCATCGAGGTTAACAAAACCAAGGCGGCTTTTGCGGATTTGGAGATGGCTTTGTTTCTGGCTAATTGCATCAAGGATGAGCCTATACTTATCTCTCAATTAGTTCGGTCGGCTATTCTTAATATAACTATGCAGGCTGTATGGGAAGGTTTGGCCAAAAAGAAATGGAATGCTGAGCAACTATCGATTTTGGAAAAGCATTTCGCTTCAATTAATTGCTTTCAAGAATACTCGAAAGTAATGCAGGGAGAACGTGTCATCGGAATCCAGACCCTTGAAAAATTGGAGGGAGATATTGATAAGGCTAGGGAATTATTTGGGGACGGGCTTCAAGGAGATGGTTTTTCTATAGAATGGTTTCATAAGAACATGATTAACCTGAATGAATTCCACCTAAATTATCACAGCCAAGTGTTCGATGCTAAACCGCCCATACTGCAGCCAAATATTGTTAATGAGTTCGCGGATGAATGGGAAGTAAACAGGAAAAATAAGGATTATCTTCTTTGTTCGATGATGATCCCTTCATTTGGCTGGATGAGCAGGCTTGCCCAGATTCAGGCTGCTGTAGATCAGGCTCGGCTTTCATGTCAGTTGGAGCTTTATCACTTAAAGCGCCAGAAATATCCAAAACGATTGAAGGATTTAAGACCCCCATTGCCGGTCGATCTCATGAACGGCAAATCTTATGTGTATAAACCAGATATCAAGGGACGCTATTTGCTGTATGGTGTGGGCTGGAATCAAAAAGATGATGGAGGCAAAGTGGCCCCGTTAGGGCCTCCTCACGCGGATGGTATTGACCATAAAACCGGCGATATAGTTTGGGGTTACATTCCAGCAGGCATCGCAAAGCCTTAGGTGCCTTGCCACAGCAATAAACAAAAAATGATACGTGAGCATAAAACTCTGCCGTTAGCTGTCCTGATTCTTTGTAGCGCATTTTTTGCTTCTACGACTTTTGCGCGTCAAGTTGAGGAATGGCCCTATGAACGTCTTTTTAAGGAATCGGATCTTGTGGTCATTGCACACGTCCAAGGATGGGGTGTTACTAAAAGAGAGTGGAATGAAAAGTTTTTTGATAAGACTCGATTCGAAGGTGCTAAGACTATTTTCGGGGCTAACTTTTCCCTGAAAGGCGACCCGCCTCTATGTATTTGGCTAGATCATTTCAGGTATAAAGATGGTGCTGTGCGTTATAATGACGGTCCGGGGTTGGTTGATTTTTTGAAGGAGCCTCTGAAAATTGAGGTTAAGCAAAATCAGGGATTGAGAAAAATAAGTCAGCCTGAATACCTGCTCTTTTTGAAGAAACGTAAAGATGGCGGGTACGATCCGGTTTCAGGCCAACTGGACGCTAACTTTTCAGTGCGTGTCATGTTTCCTCCAGATAACATTATTGATCAATGAATAGGTGCTTTAGTAGTGAGATTTTTGTTTTGGAAATCGAACCCAACGAACATCGAATACCACATTTTTAGGGGAAATACAGCTATCACACTCAACTGCCAGAAAGCCTCTGAGACCCAATTCTCCCAATGTTCTCCCTATGTCTCAGTGATGTTGGGGTGTGGGATTCTTCGTTTGAGTGAATCTTAGTGTATTTTCGTGGAATTGAGGAGAATAGCGGGATTAAAGTTATGTTCCTGAGCTTCCCGTCATCGGGAGATTTTTCAAATTCTCTTGGTTGTGTTAATCTAAAATGTGTCGAATTTTGATGAAAAAACAAAAAGCCCAGGTGAGCAGTCCTTTTTGATTATAGGAGGTAGCAGCGACATAGCCCTACATCTAGGCGAAATAATTCTAGGGTCGGGCCGAAAACTAACAGTTTTGGCTCGAGACATAGATAGACTCACTAAAATAAAAACGTTAGGGGCTGACATAATTGAAGGTGACGGCCTTGATTCAAAATCGGTTGAAAAGGCAATTGATGTGGCCGCTGAGAATGGGAATGGCAAAATTTCCGGAGCAGCTCATTTAATAGGCTCTATTTCCCTTAAAGCTCCACATCTCTCTGACCTAGATTTTTTCCATGAAGTAATCCAAACCAATCTGTCCAGCGCGTTTCTGGCTCTATCAATTTTCTCAAAAAAGATGATGAAAGCGGGGGAATCTCGTTTGGTTTTTACGTCAAGCGTTGCGGCTACATTAGGTCTGGTAAATCATGAAGCAATCTCTGCTGCTAAGGCAGGCTTAGAGGGCATGGTTCGTTCTGCAGCTGCGACCTATGCCCGCCGAGGGCTTCGGATCAATGCGGTGGCCCCTGGACTCACCGACACTCGTCTAGCATCCCAGTTCACGGAATCAGATGTGGTTCGAAAAATGGCAACAGATATGATTCCAATTAGGAAGATAAGTACGCCATCTCAAATTGCATCTACAATAAATTGGTTGCTAACAGAGGCGCCTTCAAATCTGACTGGTGAAGTGATTCACCTAGATGGAGGAATGTCCAGATTGAGGAATTAATACGAGCCACTTACAACTCTCTGGACTATTTCTTCTCTGAGCCCAATCAGAGAAATCCCACAAACCCACAGATGCCAATTGGGATAGTGTGGAAAATAGTAAATGTGTTTTGGGAATCGAACCCAACGAACATCAAATGCCCCGTTTTCAGGGGAAATACAGCTATCACACATCTCACAGAAAACCCTGAGAGACCCAATGTTCTCTCTATGTTTCAGTGATGTTAGGGTGTATTGATTATTCTGGAGTAGGAACTGACACAGATAAAATAAAAAATCGCTTAATTATAAATTCTTTGCCCCTCTCCTCATAATTATGTAAGATTTAAAAATGAAATGTATAGTGGCAGCGGTTCTTTCCCTCGGCACAATTTTCGGCACGGCCGGGGAACCAGTTAAGTGGCAAACCAATACGTCCAACGGAGAAAAGATTCCTGCTGGTTGGCAGCCATTTGGAATTGATAGTTTTGATAACCAAGATCCCTTTCTCCTACGCCGCAGTTCTGCAGTTACCTGGGATGAAAATCAAAAGTGGCAGATCACTACCGCAGGACTAAAGCTTCCTGCAGGTTGGGAGCCCTTTGGCTATGACAGCAACGATCAATTTGATCCGGTTCTATTGCGGCGCAGCAGCTCGGCCAAATGGAACGCCAAACAGAAGTGGGAAATCACCACGACTGGAATCCGGGTTCCGGCGGGCTGGGAGCCTTTTGCGTATGATTGTAAGGATCAGTCTGATCCGGTTCTCCTGCGTCGTTGCACAATTGGTAAATGGGACAAAAAACAAAAGTGGGATATTCAGGCATCTGACGGATTAAATATTCCCGTAGGTTGGGAACCATTTGGTTATGATTGGAATGATCAATTTGATCCGGTCCTCTTACGCCGCTGTGTTGGGGGCCAATGGGATGGCAAACAAAAGTGGGAAGTTAAGACCTCCAACGGCTCAAAAATTCCCGAAGGCTGGGAGCCATTCGCTTATGACAGCAAAGATCAGCAAGATCCGTTTTTGCTGCGCCGCCGCATTAAATAGTGGGGTGATGGACAGCTAGCCCTGCTTTAGGAGCTAATTTTACTGAACCCTGTATTACGCGGGAGTTTATTTCTCCGAGGTTAGTAATTGCGGTTAAAACCTATGGCCTTAAATGGATTCTTAAATGATATGGGTTTAGCCTTTAGTTTTCTTGAGATTGCAGGTCCCGCTGAAGGCTAATTTTTGTGGCCTGAAGCAATACTAGTTTTCGCTCCACCTTTGAAATCATTGTATCGAGTTCATGTGCTTGGTTGCCGGCAGCAACAGCCAAGGCCGTTCCGCCTGAACTGCCGGCCATGGTGAGCCACCAACCTACGTCCGCGTGAGTGTGCTTCCCAGTCGATGCTTTCTCTAGTCGCGGAAGGATGGCTTCAAGCTCCTCGATTTGCGTATCAATTTCTTCAAGGGAAAGGCTCATGGGTATTAATTCTAGACTTTTGGGTCATTTAAGAAAGCGTTTTCGAGTTAGTTAGCTTTATTCATATTATATGTTCTAGATGAATTAGGCATTTGAATCATGGCTTTCCAGATGAACGAAGTTGGACCGGCATTACGAGTGATGAAAACTTCAATGAAATCTCAGATGCTAGGAGGAGCTAGCGTCTATAGGTGAAGTTTAAGTATTTTGAAAAGTTCACTAGAATCGGCTCAAATAATCAGGGAAAAGACAGCGAGGACTATCTCAGGAGTCATATTCTCATCACAGATTGGCTTCTTGCTGCTGAATCTATCGGAGGTTAGGGTTGGACATGGCCAAGTTCATTTTTCCACTGCTGCTGATTGCTATTTCTGGATTCGCTCAGGAAGCTAAATACACCCCCGGCAAGTTTCATAATTACTCGTATGCTGATGGTACAGTTCCTCAAGGCGACTATCAGTATTCCGTTTATGTGCCCAAAGATTACGACCCCCAAAAATCCTATCCGTTGGTTTTTTGGCTGCACGGCGGGCGTGGGCGTGATCATCCAGACAGCGGCAAGCGGAATATGGTTTCCGAACGCTTGTGGGATAACCGTCGATCTACGGATGCGGGTTATAGTCGCAATGTTCCAAATTACATTGGGTACATATTGGTTTCACCCGTAAAACCAGTGCTTCGCTGGAATGCTGCAATATTTGCGCGTCTTATAAAGCATGTTAAGGGGAATGTCAGCGTAGATGAGAATCGAATTTATGTAACCGGTTTCAGCATGGGAGGGCAGGGCACTTGGCGCGTTGGTTGCGGAAACGATGGATCCTACAAAATTGCGGCGATGATGCCTTTGGGTGCATGGGGTTGTCGGGAGGTGGGACGAGGTAAAACCCGTGAAACATTTAAGACACTAAAAACTGCCGTATGGAATTTGCATTGTCCGCTTGATCGGGTTTCCAGAATTTCTGAACAGATGCCTTTGTTTCAGGCTCACTTGGATTTTGGAGGTTACGGGCGTTTTACGATGATTCCCGGTCGTGGCCATATCAGTCGTCCGCCGGGGAATGACCGTGAATTTTTCAGCATGCGAATGGCCTGGATGCTTTCTCAAACCTATGAGACACCGTTTAATTACGTGCTCAAGGTGAATGACGGAAAAATTGAGAAAGTATCCAGTGGTGCGCGGCCTTTTACTGGTGACACGAATGGCTATGGTTTTTATGAGCTTGGAACTGTGGTCAAAATCACGGCTCCTAAATCGAAGGGGGATAAACTTTTTATAAAATGGGCAAGTGATAAGGGAAAGTTCGCTGATGCAAATTCACACTCCACATCCTATACCATGCCGGGAGGTGATGTGACTATATCTGCTGTATATGGGAAGCAACCTTTCAAGCTGAATATTGTGGGCGGCAAATCGAAACCAGATGTACCTAAGCCCGGCGAAATTGTTGTCGTGACGGCTAGTTCAGATAAATTCTTCTATTGGAAAACCGATTCAAAGCTCATCGATATCGCTATTCCAACAGCACGATCTTTCAAGTTTGCGATGCCTTCAGGCGACGTCACTTTGATTGTTCAGGAAAAATAACTGACTTCCAAATTATATCTTATGCTGGATGAAGTTAGTGGGTGGCATATGTTTTGGGGATCAAACCCAACGAACATCAAATCCCCGTTTTCAGTGAAAATACAGCTATCACACAGATCACTCAGAAAACTCTGAGAGACCCGGTTCTCCCTATGTCTCAGTGTTGGTGGTGTGCGGGATTCTTTGGTATTTTGCATCTCAGTGTTTCTCAGTGGAATTAATGAGAACAGTGGGTTTGGAATGAAAACCCTATGAACTTCTTAGAATTAGGATGGTAGGGTAGAATTCTCTCGAGCAATGAAAACACTGATTTCAATTTTCACAGGTTTACTACTGGTGGGATATGCCGCCGCCGATCGTATTATAAAGAAGGAAGTCCAAAACTCATTCAAGGAAGAGACCGTTGCCTTCCCCGGCGCAGAAGGCGCAGGTAAGTTCACCAAAGGTGGTCGAGGCGGAGATGTCTATCATGTAACTACTCTCAAAGATTCAGGCCCCGGATCATTCAGGGAAGGAATCGAATCAATCAAAGGGCCACGCACGATAGTTTTTGATATAAGCGGCATGATCCGACTGAAAAAGGATATAGAGATTAAGGATAAATCGTATCTAACTATTGCAGGGCAAACCGCTCCAGGCAAAGGGATAACGTTTGCGGACAGGAACCTGAGTATTAAAAATTGTAGCCATATTATCGCTAGATATTTTCGTGTTCGTCTCGGTGATGAAAACAAGCCTGCAGGAACAAGTCCTGACTGCATTACGGTCAACTATAGTGATCATATTATACTCGATCATCTTTCTTTGAGTTGGGGCATCGATGGCAACGGTGATTTTCGTGGCCTCAAGCATACGACGCTGCAGTGGTTGATATTCAGCGAAGCGCTTCACAACTCTATCCACAGAGAAGGAGCACATGGGATGTGCACGTCCTTTAGGCATAGTGAAGGGTTTGCGACTTTGCACCACAACATCTATGCCAGTAGCCGTAATCGACACCCGTCAGTTTCGGGTGGCCCACTGGTTTTAGAGTTTTGCAATAACTTAAATTATAACTGGTCCGGAAGCCAAAACATCTCTGGTGAACAATTCAACCTGATTAATAATTATTACAAGGCGGGGCCTTCCCTGAAAGCAGAACATCCGCTCCAATTTAAATCGAAGGAACCTAAATCTGTTTCGCGCGGTTTCTTTTCGGGTAATCATTTCAATGGCTTGCTAGAGAAATATAATCAGGACAACTACACAGCGCTAAATTACCAATCAAATGGCACTAAGTATAAAAGCATAACTCGTGAATTCTTTGAGGTGAAAAAACGTTTTGATGCAGGAAAGTATAAGCTGACAAAAATTGAATCAGCAAAGAATGCATACGAGTCATGTATCAAAAAAAGTGGTTGTTCGCTGGTGCGTGACTCAGTCGATGAGAGACTGATAAAATGCATCATCAACAAAACCGGCAAGGTCATTGACTCACAGAATGAAGTAGGTGGTTGGGATAGGCACTTATCAGTTTCACGTCCGGCTCGATTTGATACTGACCAAGACGGTATGCCCGATGCTTGGGAACGTAAAATGGGCCTTAATCCCAATGATCCGGCTGATGGCAGAAAAGATCATAACAACGACGGTTTCACTAATTTTGAGCAATACATCAACAGTCTGACGCAGGGTTAAAGTGAATCCGGCTCGGGAGGTGGGCGGAATTTTTACGAATCGATCAGGATGATACTCAATTCTCCCTATGTCTAAAGTGATTTGGGGGTGAGAAGTTCTATGGCTTAATGAGTTTCAATGGTTTCTCTGGGGAATTAGGCAGAACAGTAATATTGAAGTGATGATCCTCTGAACTTTTCTGAATCAGTTTCATTTAGTAAGATTCTCTCAGCGATGAAATCCAGGAGAAACTTTATAAAGTTCAGCAGTCTTGCAGCACTTGGTTTTAAGAGTATTGCCCAAGCCGCTACTAAGAAAAAAACTCCCTTTATTCATGGCTTCAACTTTAAATTCAAAAGAGGCGTTCCAGAAAATGAAATCGCTTTTTTGATGAAGGAATTGGCCGCATTAAAAAGTAAAATTCCCGTCCTCAAGGAGTTTTTTATAGGCAAAAATATCGCAAAGAGGACACATGGATTCCAGTTTGGGGAGATTGCTGTCTTTAATAAGAAAGAGGATCTGATGACCTATGAGAAACATCCAGAGCATCAGAAGCTGGTAAGAAAAATCCTTCCAAGGTTGGAGATCGGAAATGGAATGGATTTTTTCCCGATTGGCGAGCCCAACACGAAACTTGGCGATGCGAATTATAAGGACCATTTCGTTCATGCCTTCAATTTCAAATTCAAGGACGGGGTTTCTAATGACGAAATCGCTGAGTTGATGAATGAGCTTGCCGAACTTAAAGGTAAGATTCCTGTTCTCAAAGAATTGGTGGTTGGAAAAAATGAGGCGCATTGGCATCGGGGTTTTCAATATGGTCAGATTTCTATTTTTGAAAAAAAAGAGGATCTTATGACCTATGATAAACATCCCGAGCACCAGAAGTTGGTTCGTAAGATTATTCCTAAACTCGCGGGCGGAAACGCCATGGATTTTTTCCCTATCCAACCCTAAACCCAAATCATTCACCTGATCACGATAAACTCAAGTCTATCGAACAATGAAGATACTAATCCCAATTGTTATAGGGTTGTCGATGGTTGGGAGCGGGAAATAATATGAAGCAATTCATATCCATCATTCCCTTGTTTCTATTCGTCCTGATTACACATTGCAGCGCCGCGGATTACTACATCGATTCGGTCAACGGATCAGATAACAATGACGGTCTCTCGATACACAAGCCTTGGAAGTCGCATAAGAAAGCGGAGTCAGCATCACTGGCGGCTGGAGATATTGTCCACTTCAAGACGGGTTCCGCCTTCTCCGGCAATATTCGGATCAGTGAATCTGGCACAGCGGCTAAGCCGATACGGCTAACATCTTATGGGAAGGGCGACCTTCCCAAGTTTACCAATCCCACTACCCGCGATGCCAGCGGCAACGCGATTACCCTTGGAGGGAACTACATCATTGTTGAAAACCTGCATTTTCACGATACCCCGGGGCAGTACGTATCGGGGATGATCATCATGACGAGACTGGCCGCCCTGCGTATCGAATACGGTGCGAATCATTGCATTATCCGAAACAATGAATTCATCAAGACCGGCCAAGGTATCATGTCAGCTGGCGAGCATACTTTGATAACGGAGAATTATCTGGATGGCCCGAGTTATGCACTGTGGCGAACGTCAAAAAGCAGCTGGGGACCGATGGGGATACACTTAAATATTGGAAACCAGGAAGTGTCATATAACACCATTAAGAACTTTGGGACCAAGGACAGCCCCTGGGGTTCAGACGGCAGCGCTATCGAAATAGATTGCGGCAGATATCATAAGAAAAATATCTACATTCACCACAACTATTCGGAAGGAAATGCTGGATTCATTGAATCCAGCTGGGACTACGATTGGCCGCGATATCGACAGGAAATCTATAACTGGAGAGTGTCCTTCAACGTCTGCTACGATGGGCAATCATGGTTGTTCATGTTGGCCCCATGCACCGGCATCTATTTTGATAACAATACGATAGCCCGATACAATGGATTTGGGAGGTCCCAGAATGCCGGTGCCCGTATTGATGTTCGGGGAGGGAGGCCTGTTGGTAAACCTTCAGGGGCCCATTTCAGGAATAATCTGTTTATCTATTCTTCCTCTCCGTATACCGGAAATCGATCTGGTGGCGCTCTGAAAACAGCCAACTGGTATTCAAAATACAAATCCTTCGGCACCAAATATAACGGTGACAGCAAACAGGCGGGCAGCGGCGACCCAGGCCTTGTAGATCTTGAGAAACAAGATTTTCACCTAAAAGCAGATAGCCCGTTACGTGGTAAAGCAATCAACCTAAGCGAGCTTTACAAAATAGACTTCAATGGTCACCCATTGCCTAAGACAGGCAACTGGGATATCGGAGCAATTCAATACAACGCGACCAAGCCGACCAAAACGTTGCAGCCAAAACGGCGGTATTCCTATCCTTAAGACCCTTTCTCTTAACAATGAAAATGCTAACTCCAATTTTGATAGGTTTGTTAGTTATGGGGTGTGTTACTTCTGGCAGCAACGTCACCGAAACAGCAACTGATAAGCCAATTACCATTCGCGTCGCTGCCTACAATGTGGAGTTTGGAGAAAATGCCACACCGGAAGAAATTGGCAGGATGTTTAAATCATACAACTTGGACATCATCGGGTTTAATGAAGTGCCGGATGGCGACTGGACGGCTCGTGCAGGCAAGGTGCTGGATATGAAACACAGTTACGTGGGTAAAACCTCATCCGCGAACCACAAGGATAAATACAAATCAATTCTGAGCCGGACGCCATTCGAGGCTACGGCCGAGTATGAACTAAGCGTTGAGCGAAGGCGTTCATGGAATCCTGCGTCGGTTGTGAAAGCCGTTACAAAGATTGATGGTGTTGCAGTCGCAATTTACTCCCTTCATATTTGCCGTTCGACAGACAGTCATAGTTCGGGCCATGCCTACCGGTTGGCCAACGAGGTCTTGCCAAATGAAAAGACGAAGCGGGTTATCGTGGTAGGGGATTTCAATAACAATATGGGCGACGTGGCCATGAACAAGTTAGAAGCGTCAGGGTTTAGGGCGACCTGGAAAGATCTTAAGATCGATGCCTCCAAGGAGTTCACTTATAATGCATTGAAGCCCAAAGAGCCTAACCTTGGTGTGATTGACCATATTTTTTACAATACTGGGTCTCGAGCCAGTGCCAAGGAAGGTGGAATCATCGAATTGAAGAAGCCCCTTTCGGACCATAAGCCCGTCTGGGCGGAAATCGCTTTTCCCAAACACCTCAAGAGGCTGAGGCAATCCAAGTAATATGGTTTCAAGATGCCAATCACTCCCCCACCGATCGTACGCCGTTAATTCATCAAGGGCTCCTTTGCTTTTGCCAGCAGCGCAATCACAGTGCCTTCTTCCTTTGCCAAAGCGGGAAGTCATTCCATTTGATTGGGTCAAAACGGGGTTGCTTTGCTTGCGGATACACATATCAGTTCCGACCCCAACTTATCTTACCCGGGCACCAGGTGGCCCGGTTCGCCCGTCAAGGAAAGCGAGCATGAAAGAGTAAACATGGCAAAACCCCTTTCCGCAGTGGCAAAGGGTGTACCCGTCCTCATTCCTCCTCGTGAAAGCCTTGGCCCTTTTTTCAAAAGGGCTGGACGAATGAGGCAGTTTAAAGCGAACTACTAATTCGGCCACTGAGGGGGAACTATGAAGCCTCTTAGAATTTCATGGTAACCTGAGATAGAAGGGCAAACTTGAGCCACCAAAAGTGGACTTTCTTTTGTGTTAAAATGTGACCGGAGTAATTCTGTGAATTTTTCCCGCGGAAGAAGTCCTTTACTTGAGTCACTCAGTATTGGAGCTAGCCAGTAGGGTTTGGTTAGCACAGTCCATAATGCGTCTTCAGTTTGTTTAGGGAGTTCCTCTTCACCATAACGTATCCAAAAACCTTTAAGGTGTTTTGAATTGAGGCTCGAAAGGCAAGGACTGTTCACCTCATAAGGTTTGCTATAAAAGAGCCATCCCTTAAAAAAGGCCTGTCGTTGGATCGAATCAATCCCATTAAGGGCACCAAGTTTTTGGCTTAGGTTTCCCTCCGTGCTACGGGGCAGTTGATCATCAAATAATCGCGCCTTTTTTAATGCTAGGTTGTCGGCAGCATTAGGTCCTATATATTCTTCTTCCAAGCAGCCAGGCGTCAGTTGAATGAAATATTTAACAGCAGTTTCCCAGTGGTTAAGTTGATTGTGATCACTGAAGAGAAAATCGATCTCACCTATAGTCCGTTTTCCTATATGAATCTGCAGGTTGCTCGCAACAACCTCAAATTCAGTCAGGTGCTCAAGCCAATACCGCACAAGTGTTTCAAAATATCGGCCGACACGCTGACTTGGGGATCGCTCTAGGTAGGATAGGAGGGGTGTAGGATTTTTTTCAAGTTGGTGAAGTTTACCCAAGGCTTTATTAAATAATAATTCACAATCCTCTTCGGTGAAAACAGAGTGCTTAGGCGCGTCGTCTTTTAGCATTGATGGGCTACACATGGCCCAGGCCAAATCTCGGACGCGCGGATGTTTAAATGCATCTAACATTGGAATCAATTCCGCCAAACTTAAAAAACTTAAGTAAACTTGGAAGCAACTAACCCTCCCGTGGAACTTCTCTAGTATGTTGGCCTTTTCAGTTGGGGCTGTTTTTTTTACCCTAAACGGATGTCAGGACCTAGTAATGTTTTGGGTGAGAAGTTGGAGTTGTGCTGCTCTGATCCGATGACCGGTTTTTACCGAAATGGAATGTGTGCCACGGGCCCTCATGATCATGGCTTACACACAGTTTGCGTCAGGGTGACTGCTGGGTTTCTAGAATTTTCCAGATCACGAGGCAACGACCTTTCAACACCCGCCCAGCACTTTGACTTCCCCGGGTTGGTCGAGGGCAACAAATGGTGCCTATGCGTCACTCGCTGGAAAGAGGCATTTGATCACGGAATGGCGCCGCAGGTTTATCTAAAAGCTACTCATATCAGTTCGCTTGAGTACGTAGACTTGGAGGATTTACAATCTCATGCCGCAGAAGATGAGCTCTAGAGCCAAGGGTCTCTTTGTGGCTTGTGAGTATTGGTCATAAAGGACACGGAGAGTCCAAGGGGCTGTACGGTTGAGTGAGATTATAAAATCTTCTCCGTCTTAAACTAGGCCAGCTCAAAGGTGGCGTAGAATATAGACACTGAGACTTTCAATTTCTCGCTGGCTTAAAACTCATCGCCCGGAACTTCTAAAAACCCCTCGGCAGCTAGGTAGTCGTAAATGTACTGGATTTTGTTTTCCGTAAATTCACCATTGCTGTAACATTTAATCCTGCCGTTCTCATGATCTATCGTTATTTTGATACCGCGGATGATTACGATTTGTTCAAATTTACTAATCCACATTTTCAACCAAATAGCTAAAGTTATTCCTTACAATTCTCTCAACCAACTAATTCTGCCCAACCGAAGTTTGGGCGAATTTGATTGCGGCTTTCTACTTTTCAGGTTCCTCCTAAAAAGTATACCTAAAGGCCCGAGTGCTAGAGCCGATTTCAATATCTTCTTCACTGCATGATAAAATTTAAACAATCTTGAAAATGAGAGGCCACCAATAATCTGTGGTTTAGCTATTTCACGGTCATTTTACCCTTCATAAGAGCAAAGTGCCCAGGGAAAGTGCAAACAAACTCGTAAACACCGGGATCAGGCGCCATAAAGTAAATTGTATCCTCCTCACCCGGCCCAAGTAGCTTTGTTCGTCCGATAACATCTTTCTCCCGACCTTTGGGGAAGTAATCATTTGTTGAGAATTTTACCGCCTCATTGCAAAACTCAAATAGATTCACCGTTTTTTTTAGGATCACAATATTATGGCCCATGGCAACTTTAGGAAGCTTGCCTGTGTTTTTGAAGGTCAGCTTTACTTTCTGGTTTCTTTTAATCTCAAATGAATTCTTTGAGTACATCATTGTGTCAGTTCCATCGATTTTAACGTGTACATCAAATTTTTCTTTGGAACCTGTGTCTTCGGAAAATGTGATATTTGGGCTAAGTAATGTGATCAAGCATAAGCCTGTGATCAAAGTAGTTGGTGAAAATCTATTCTGAAACATATTCATATTGGAAATAAAACACATACCAACTGATACGCCAAATGGGTCTTTTTTGGTTCTAGGCTTGTAACGGAGACATCTATTCAAACTCCGACAGTAAAAGCCTTCGGCGAGGTGGCCCATGTGACGTTAATTTTGTAGCAGTAAGGTGTGGATCACCGTTTTGATAAGGTAAATGGAAAGCCTTCAAAAGGGCTGGGCAGTTGAGGGCAGGCTCAAAGACGGGGGCGTAGACTGGCGGGTAACATGAGCTTGTTGGAAATTCTTGAATCGATCGGTGACATATCATCAAACCCCAAAAATGCCTGATTACGTTACTAATTCTTGTTGAAGTCGTTGTTGATGTATACGGATTTTGTTCCTGCTTTGATTCTGGCCCAACACCGGCTGAATCGGTAAATGCACCTCACTCCCCCCCGTGAAACTTCTTCAGCGCGTTTACGAACCAATCTACATCCGTCATAGATCACTCATCAACATTACTTTTGATTTCGTCCGTCTGGAATATCTTTAGGCGTTAGGGGCCAGGGCAATAATGTGATAATTTTAGTAATGACTTATCAGGTAAAAAGGTTAGCAAATGAATCACATCAAAAACTTAAGCTCAGAGTTCAGTCCGAGGCCCAAAAACTGTATGCTTCGGAGATGTGGATAAAATTATGGGACAATATGTGGAATGAATATCGCGAAAAAAATCAACGGACCAAAAAGTTAAAATCGCAGAAATAGGCTCAAACCAACTACTCCCCCTTAAATTCTTTCACGCTGAAAACGCTCCTTTTATAAATGTCGCAACAGCATAAGAACACGTAGGGTGACATACTTCCTCTCCCGAATTCTCCGCAACCATTAGCTTGGCTAGTAACACACCAAAGTCACAACTGCCAGAAGGTTGGGCTATAGATTTTCATCTATTCCTATTCCTTTATACCCGGAGTCATTTGGTTCTTTTCAAGGGTGCTAAGGTAAGCGGTAATTCCGGCTTCGATTGATGGGGTGCGAATCCAGTGGCGGCGCAGGGTTGGGGTGTTCAGGTCGTGACCGGTTTGATGGAGGAGTGCGGCGGCTTGGGCGGTGACGGCTTGATCGTATTGGGCGAGGGCGTTGAACAGGGTTTTTAAATCGCGGGCGTGCTGGGTGAGGAGTTGGTGGGCTTGTGCGCGAGGGGTATTGTATTTTCCGTCCCCGTTGCCATCAATGAAAATGGGGTTGGTGGCGCCTTGAACTCGGGGCGTGTGCTTGGGTGTGGTGGGCACGTACGGCCGCGGGCTTTCCCAGAACGGTTCGCTGATGCCCGGGCCGGTGGCGATGGCAATGAGGTGGGCGTCGTGCAGGGGGCGGGGAAGAGTGAAGGTGAGGTTGGCTTTCTCGATCTTGGCGGTGGGCGGAAGGTCACGAATAAGAATGCGGTGGCCGTTGGCGAAGAGTTCCAGCCGATCGGCCCGAACCCAGGAAGGCCCCAAGACGCGCGTGTGAATTTTCATTTCCTTGTTCAAACCAGTGGCGACATCGCCGGAACGGTATAGGCCATTCACCTGCATGTGGACGAGCAAGCCCATGCTGATGTAGGCGCGCATGTTCCGGAAACCCTCGCAGGCTTTGGTGATGTTAATTTTATCTGGATGAGTGTCGGGGCATTCCACATAGGTGCGGGCCTGGCCGAGAATGAAGCGGCTGACATCATGGGTGTCACTGGAGCCCACTCCAGTGATGGTGTGCCCCCAATTGAGCATCGCAAACCAGTCACGATAGGGTGCCATAAAATCGGATTGCATCGCGGCTGAGGTCACCACCTCCATGGCATCGAAACTGTAGGGCGCCCCGTACAGATTGCGCCCGGTGACGCGGTTGAAATGTTTTGGGGCCACGGGACTGAACCCGCTATGGGTATTTCTCGGATGGTTCAGCACCACGACCCGCACGCCGGAGGTGGCGCGGATTGATTTCATGAGCTGCGTCCAATCCGTTAACTTAGCGTCGGGCACGGGGCTGGCGGGAGGGGTAGGGAAGGCATTGAAGTGGCCGGTCTTGGTGGTCACCTCGTTGCCAGTGACGGCGGTGAAATAGTCGGAGGTGCCGGTGGATTTCTGCACGGGCCGGTAGTCGGCGTGATGATTGTGGTCGGTGGCTACGGCGAACTCGATGCCTTCCCCGGCGATGGTGTACATGCGTTCATGTTCAGTGGAATCGCCATGGCCACTTCGGGTGAGTGTGTGGATGTGGGTGTCGGTGGCGACCAAACCCGGCGTGGGCACTTCCCGTGTAAGCGTGAGCTGGACATTTGAGGGTGTGCCGGCGCGAACGGTGACCGTGGTTTTGGCCACGCTATACTCAAATCCGCGGGAAGCGTAGACCGTGTATTTGCCGGGCAACAGTTGCAGTCGGGCAAGATCGCCGCCGGTGTATACCACGCCGGGCCGATGCGCCAGACGCTGATTAGGCGCTGGACGGAGTGCGGCCAGCGCGCCATAGGCATCCACAATGGTGATCCGCGAAGGCGTTGGGCGGCCGGTTTGTTTGTCGGTAACGTTGACATTGAGAGACGCGGAAAATATTTCGGCCTCCGGCTGGGCGGTTAGGGTGATGGGGCCCACCTCAATATCATCGGTAGTCTTGGGGGCGACGATGGAAATCGTGTTGAGGCCGGCTTTCATTTTGCCGGGCGGCACCGTAATGGAATGCACCAGCTTGGAATCGATGTTCAACAGATTGCCGAGACGCTGGTTGTTTAGCAGCACGGTCCAGCGGGCTTTGACCTGGCGCTGGCGAATGAACAGGGTTTGCGGAGTGGAATTCGGTTCGGCCTTGAATTGGATGTCCAGACGCCGACCATGGGCTTGGCTCTTTGCAAATTCATCCCATTCAGGAAACCCGGGTGTTCCGAGATGATACACGTTTGCGTCCAGAACACGAACGGGTTGTTTTGAATAGGCCCATCCCTCCGAGGACGCGAGGCTGATGACGCAAAGCAACGAACGAAACATGGCCGATTGTCAGCGAATCACCAGGACTCCGCAAGGTTACGGCAGAAAGATTTTCATGACCTCCGCGTGGCAGCGATTCTACTCAATGGGCTTTACCGTCAGTGGGCCGTCAAAGATTGTCAGGCTGATCACGTCGGTTTGGGCGATATGCGGGCCATGGGGTTCGCCTTGCGGGGCGTAGAATAGGGTGCCAGGGGAATAGGTCGTGCCACTTTCTTCCCATTGACCTTGCAAAATATAGGCGGTCTCGTTGGCTTGTGGATGAATATGAGCGGGCACGATGGTGCCTTTTTCAAACTTACGCAGCACCGTGACGCCGCCAGTGGTTTCGTCTCGGTTGAGGATTTTTAATTGCACACCACTGTACGGGCCGGCTTGCCAGTCCAGTTCGACTTCGTTGATGGTGACCGGAAACATGTGCGGAAGGATGGAGGTTCTTGCGGCGCGTTCCAATCGCTAAATACTCCGGCCGGCGGGAATGCTGTCTTGCCTGATAATTCCGCTGACAGGTAGAGTAGAGGCCTCATCCCGAGATGTTCCAGTGAAATTAACTCATCTTCTCACCGCGTTGTGTTTGACCGGGGCCGGCTTATGGGCCACGCCTCCACTACTGCCGAAAACAATGCCGGCTTCGACGCTTGATTTTCAACAACAGGCAACCATTCCGGATCTTCAGCGTGCCTACATCACCTCGAGTCCGGTGGATTTGAAGGATGGATTGCCGGTGGGGCGTCTGGAGGTTCCCGGGAGGGCTCAAGCCATCGAGGCCTTGCGGCAGGCGGATGCAAAAGGGCAGTTTGCCAATCTGGACAGTTTGCTGATTTGGAAGGACGGCAAATTGGTGTTTGAGATGTACGCCCGCCGAGGCCGCGTTGATGCGCCGCATTATGCGATGTCCATTACCAAGACCCTCACTTCCATGACGTTGGGGCGCGCGATGCAACTAGGGCATGTAAAGTTTGAGGAATTGGATCGGCCGGTGATCGAGTTCATGCCCGCGATTAACCGTAAAACCATTCAACCGGGGGTGGAGACCATTACGCTGCGCGATGCACTGATGATGAAGTCCGGTCTGCGGTTTAAGGATCGGGCTATCGAGCATCAGTTGGCAGCGCGTTTTCAAGGGCAGGCGTTTTTCCAGAAGCTGTTTGAGAACACAGCATCGGTCACCCAGCGGAGCAAGCAGTTTAAATATACGGGCACGGATCCATTATTGGTGATGATGGTGCTCGAGCAACGCGTGCCGGGGCGCGTGCAGGATTTTATTCGCAAGGAACTGATCGATCGGGTGGGTGGTGGTCCTTATCTCTGGGGTGAGCACGGATGCGGTCTGCCAAAGGCTGGGGCAGGGAGTAGCCTCACGTCACGGACCTTGCTCAAGTTGGGGATCACCGTGCTGCAGGGCGGGCGATATCGCGATGAGCAGTTGTTGCATCCGGATTACGCCAAGCTCATTTTGGATCAGGACAAGGGTGAGGGGTACTTTTATTTTTTCCATAATCGCAAGAAACGCTCAGAGACCGTGAACTTTATCAGCGGCATTGGGGCGGGGGGTCAGTATATGGCCACCTTTCCTCAGCTAAGTCTGGTCGCCGTTGCCACATCCCACAACAAGGGGCTGATCGGAAAACCATTGGAGGCGATCCTGAACCACCTCGTTCCCCTCTACAAATAAGCACTTCCTTTTCGCTCGGCCATGGTGGCGAGATCGAGCCAGAGCCATGGTCAGGACTGTGGGTAATCCATTGTATTATTGTGAATGTCTTTTTAATTGCTTGCGTCGGTATTCTAGGGCAAATTCCGTATTGAAGGGCCATGAAACCTGTCTCATTTTTTTCAACTATTTTTCTTCTAACCACTACACTGTCCCTACTGGCCGGGTCCGCGAAGGTGGATGCCTTTTTGGCCCAGCAAAATGCCAAGGCGGAACAGCCGATCGCAGTTGCTAAAGGCATTGATGATCTGACTTTCCTGCGCCGCGCTTCGGTGGATGTAATCGGCCGAATCCCGACGGCGGCCGAGGTGCGCGAATTCCAAAAATGGCCGACAACTGAGCGTCGGGCCAAATTGGTGGAAAAACTCCTGGCCCATCCGCGTTATGCCGATCGCTGGACGGTGTTCTTCTCGGACATCCTGCGCATTCGATCCAACGCCACTGGCGGTAATGCTTTTCTGGCATACCTTCACCAGAGCTTAAGCAAGAACCGGTCGTGGGACGCGATGAGCCGCGAGATGCTCAGCGCCAATGGTTCTTCGGGTAAAGTGCCGGCGGTGGGATTGATTCTGGGCGAGGAAGTAGACGCAATGGCGATGGCTGCGGCGACCAGCCAAATGTTTCTCGGCGTGCGTATGCAATGTGCGCAGTGCCACAACCATCCGTTTGATGTTTGGAAACAAAAACAGTTTTACGAGCTGGCCACGTACTTTGGCAAAACGCGCCGGATTGAGAATCAATTTTCCCGCCGCGTGTACACCACCGAAGGCAAGGAAACCACGGTGCTCTGGCCACCCGAGCGCAAGAAACCGCCGGTGCGCAATCCGGTGGCTCCGAAATTCCCCTTTGAGCTGGAGGAATTTACCTCGGTACCATCGCACGTGAAGCGCTTTGAAGCCAAGCGGACGGAGGAAGCGCTGGCGGCTTCCGGTACGGCTGAAGGCAAGAGCCTGTCCGCGCTATTGGATGATGCCAATCCGGATGCGGCGTTTGAAAACGAGCGCGGCTTTGGTAAGGCGGTATCTCAAGAGGTCAAGGCGGCGACCAAAGCGCTGGATATTGAGGGCGATCTTTATCGGCAAAGCGTGCAGCGGACGGAGTTGGCTGAGAAAGTGACCAGCCCTTACAACCGCTACTTCGCTCGCAACATGGTCAACCGCATGTGGGCCGAGCTGATCGGGCGCGGGTTCTATGAGCCGGTCGATGATTTTCAGGACATCGTAACACACCGCGAAACGTTAAATTATTTGTCCGATGAATTCGTAGCCAGCGGTTACGACATTAAGGGCTTGATCCGCATGATCATGATGACCGAGGCCTACTCGCGCGGCCATCTTGCGGCTGAGGTGACGTTGGCGGATCGCCAGTCGTCTGAAGAGAACTTTGCCTCGGCGGCCTCTCGGCGCATGGTCAGCGAGGTGCTCTACGACAGCATCGTGGTGGCCGGGCATCTGACCGACTACAAATGGCCGGCTGGCGCCAACGTGCGCACCTACACCGAGCGCGTCCGGATGGTGGATGGCGTGGTCGAAGGCGGCCCGGCAGCGGTTCCGGGCAATACACCGAATATGGCTCCGGGCATGATGGCCTCGGCAATGGGCGGTGGTGGCTATGATTTGGAAGGGCAGATTGCATTGAACTTTGGTGAACTGCTCAAGAGCGAATTGGAGAAAGACCTCGCTTCCATGAAAATGATGAGCGACGCCGAATTGGAACGTCAAAAACAGATGCAGGCGATGGCTCAACCGGGCAACACCGGCCCGCGCCGGGCCTACAAGTATGTGGAAGTGGAGCGCAAGGTGGATGATAATCCGCGCTTCGGAAGCACGATGCGCATTGCCACTCCGGCGCCACCGGCGCATTTCCTGAGGGTATTCGGCCAACCGGCCCGAGACAGTCTCGCCAATTTCCGCGAACACACCCCCAGCATGCGCCAACAGTTGATGATGCTGAATGGCAAGGCGACCCACGAGGCCGCGCGTGTTGGGCCGATGGAGCCGATACATAACTTGTTAGGCGGCGACAAGCAGGACATTACCGGGGCGATCAAGCTCGCTTATTTGGAGATTCTCACTCGCGAACCGGATGCGGGAGAACTGGCGTTTGCCCGCGAAGTGGTGGGCACGGGGAAACCCGCTCTGGACGGCATGGCGGATTTGCGCTGGGCGTTGTTGAACAGCAACGAATTCCGGTACATCCCTTAATTTTTTAACAACCAACCAACTAGGAACGATTATGAACCAAGGATGCCTTGACTACCAAATGACCCGCCGGCGCATGCTCGGCCTCTCGAGTGCGACGTTGCTCGGGATGCCCATCGCTCAAATGATGGCTCGCGCGGGCGAAACCCAACAGTCCAAAGCCGAAAATGTCATCCTCTTCTGGTTGGGCGGGGGCATGAGTCACATTGATACTTGGGATCCCAAGCCCGGGCGTCCAGTGGCCGGTGAATTTGAACCCATCAACACTTCGGCTGACGGCATCCAGATTAGCAGCATCTTTCCGCAGTTGGCCAAGCAGATGCATCATGCGACCTTAATTCGATCCATCGCCGGCGTTAACGGTGCGCATGGTCGGGCCCAGTACCAGCTTCAGACCAGCTATAATGAGACGGGCAATCTCGTGCACCCGGGCATTGGCTCGATCGTTACGCACGAGAAGGAGCGGCTCGGTGATTTGCCCTCATTTATCACCATCAGCGGCAATGCACGTCGCGCTGGGTACCTGGGCCAACGATGCGAGGCCTACTATGTGGGGCGCCCAGGTGAGAAGGATCCGTATCTGGCATTCCCCGCCGGCATCAACCAAATCCGCGGCAACAAGCGGTTGGATATTTTGGCCCAAATGAATGTGCGCAATGCGCGTAACCTCAGTGTGGATCAGGCGAAGGCGGTGAACACTGCCACAGAAGAGGCGGTCAATCTCATGCGCAGCCCAGCCCTCAAGGCCTTTGAGCTGAATGGCGAGGATCCCAAGACCGTGGCGCGCTATGGCGATACGGAATTTGGCCGAGGCGCTTTACTGGCCCGACGTCTGGTGGAAACTGGCGTGCGGTTCGTGCAAGTGAATCGTGGTGGGTTTGACACCCACAACAACAACTTCCCCGCTATGCAGAATCATGGTGACGTAATGGATCCGGCACTGGCTTCGCTGGTCGAAGATTTGTCGGCCAGTGGGAAGCTGGAAAAGACCATGGTCATTGTGCTGAGCGAATTCGGCCGGACCCCGCGAATCAATACCAATGCAGGCCGCGATCACCACGCGCGCTGCTTTAGCTGTTTCATGGCTGGTGGCGGCATCAAGGGCGGTCAGGTGATCGGTAAATCCGATGAGGACGCCATGCTGCCGGCGGAACGCCCGGTGAATCCCAATGACCTTCACGCCAGCATTTGTCACGCGTTGGGCATCGATTATAAGCGCGAGGTGGAAACGCCGCTGGGCCGGCCAATGCGCCTGATCAGCGAAGGCGCCAAGCCGGTGACGGAACTTTTCGGTTAAGGTTAAATCATTCACGGCCCCGCTGGTTTCGGCGGGGCCTTTTTTTGTTATTCAGAAATTGTTCACGAATGGTCGGTAGAGGTTGCGTTGTTTGAGGTAAGGCGTAAAATCTCACCTTACCCGCAACAGCCACTAACGGTGAATTGTTGTCGGATACATTGATCAAATAATCTGTGTTACTCGTCAAAAACACCATGCTCTCACGCATTCTTTTCCCGACTGTTCTCCTCCTCACCCTGGCCGTACAGGCCGCCCCTCCGGTTCGCGGGTCCATTATCGAAGACCGCGCCGCCCGCAAACTTTTGCAGGTCGGCGAATTGCGCTACGACGCTGGGGAACAGGAAAAGGCTCTGGAGATTTGGCAATCGGTTGTGGAGCGGTACCCGCGCAGTAAGGTCCGATTTCAGGCGCACCTTATGCTGGGCGAACATCATCTCACTAAGGGCAACGCCTACGACAAGGCTCGCGTGCATTACGAGGCCGTGGCCAGTGAGGAAAACACGGACAACAAACAACGCGCCGAGGCGACTTTGAAGATGGGCGTATGCCTCTTCGAAGGCCGTCATTACGGTCAGTGCTTTAAGGTGATGCGGCGGGTGATTGAAGAGTTTCCCGTGGCAGCGCAGGTGAACGAGGCCTATTACTACATCGGATTGGGACATTTTAAACAGGGCCATTATGGGCGCGCCATTGCGGCCTTGGAAAAGGTTGGCACGTCCGTCAGTGAGAAGGATCAAAACGCCGAGAAGCTGGAGGCCGGTAAACGGTTCTTTGTGAAAATTGAAGACGCGGATTTGGCGATTCTGGAAAAAGACGAAACCGTGCCGGTCAAGGTGATCACTTCTGAGGGCGATGAAGAGATCGTGCAATGCATCGCAATTGGTCGGAACGTGCGGGTGGTGCTCGGCTCCGTTCCCACGCGCCTAGGTAAAGCGCGCAAAGGAAACGGTATCATTGAAGTCACCGGCACGGCCAAGGTGCAAGTACAGTATCAGGATTCCCATACCGCGGATCGCCAGTTTGATGTGGCTCGTGATAAGGCGGTTACCGTGGTGGGCAACGCGTTGGTGAAAGTGATGGACGGCGCGTTTTCCGAATCACTGCAAGGCGTGGTGCTCGGTAAAGAGGCCAACTTGCAGGTCACTGATGCGGATCGTGACATTAGCGATAAAGCGGATTCGATCAAAGTGAAGATTGATGTGCTCCGGCAAAAGACCCCGCTGGAGATCGAAGAGGAGAAAGCCAAGCTCATCGCCGAAGGCGTGGTGCCTGAGGGGGATCCCGCTGAACAACCGGCCTCCACACCCCGTGTGCCTGGGGCGCCGACCGAAGATACTCTGGAAGAGAAACTGGAGGTGGATCCCTTCAAGGTGGTGGATACGTTGGAGATTACTTTGACGGAAGCGGCCCGCGAAGCTGAGGAGACCGTGATTGAGAAGCCGGCCCTCTCACCGACCGAGCCCGGTGCTCCGGAGGCTAAACCGGAAGGGGAGGATTTGGTGCAGGAAATTCAAGTGGAAGAACACGACGACACCATCCACACCGGCGTATTTCGCGGAACCGTGCCGGTGGATTCGGCTGAGGATGTGGTGGTTGGCGACACCAAACTTCAGGCGCGCGTCGGGGACTTGATTCGCATTTCCTATCACGATGCCCTGAATATTTCAGCAGGACCGGAGGATCTCAGTACGGCAGCCAAATGCGTGGAGGGCAATTTGGGAGGAGTTCGTGTGACCCGCACTGAAATTGGAGACGCTGAGCTTGCTCTCAAGACCCAGCTCAAGACCGCCAGCGCGCTCACGCAAATCGGCACCCAATACCGCGATTTCGGTTTGGATGACAAAGCGCAGCGCAAATACGAGGAAGCTCTGGGCGTGTGCGAAGAGATTGCCGTGGGAGCCCGAAAGATCGGTGGCGGGTTATTGGAGGAAACATATGTTCAGTTATGGCGGATTTATTTTTCCATGGACCGTCTGAACCTAGCGGCGGCCATGAGCCTGCGGTTGCAGCGGGAATTTCCGGAAAGCATTTATCTGGATGAAGCAATCCTGCAGCAGGCCCGCGTGGCGCAGAAGTCCGGCGATCATGCCCGGGCCATCGCGCTGTACAGTAACCTCACGCGCCTCACTAAAAGCCAGCTGCGCGGCGAGGGCCAGTACGGTATTGGCGAGTGCTACGAAGATATGGCCAAGGCAGCGCGTGGTAACTCGGAGCAAATGTACGAACGCGCTTTTCAGGCGTACAAGATCGTTTTCGATCAACACCCCGAGAGCGGCCGTGTCGGAGATGCGGTCGCCAAGATGGCGAGTTTCTATTATCAGAAAAAGGATTATGGACGGGCGGTGGATGTCTTCGAGAAAGTGCTGTCCGATCATCCAGACGCCAATTTTTTGGATGTGATCCTCTTCAATTATGGCCGTTGCCTGTTCCGACTCGATCGTCGGGCAGAAGCGCGAAAACGATTTGATCAATTGATCGATGAATTCCCGGAAAGTCAGTTAGCTCCCGAAGCCAAACGGATTTCACAGGCACTCGCCAAATCTGGATTTTAAACCATTACAATTTAGCCGATGAAAAAAATTATTTTACCACTGATGTTGGTGCTGCCTTTGGTGTTGTCCGCCGAAGTCCCTCCCAAAACGGATGCCGTGGATGAGAGGGCGACCGGTCTCGAATCGCAACTCAACAAATCCCTCGACGCTTCGCCGGAAGCGGCCAAGGTGATGCTGGAGTTAACCGACTTGTACTATGCCGAAGGCCGGGTATTCGGCTTGGTGCGTGTGAGTGAACGCTTTGTGAAAGCACAGAGCCGTCACGCACGACATCGCGAAGTGATGCTGAGATTGCTTGATGGATTGGAGGCGATGGCGCGCCGGGATGAATTCATCACGTACGGTCGCCAATATCTATCACGTTATCCGGATTCGGGCGAGGCGCTGGATGTAGCCTTGCGAGTGTCTGACGGACTGGAACGCAACGGCAAACGCGCCGAGGCCGCAGATGTATTGCGGTTGCTGTGGGAGCATAAGCCCGTGGCGGCCAATCGCAAAGCTGCCGAACGGGCTTCTGAATTGTACGGTAAGGAAGGTAATGCCCGGCTTCGGATCCGTTCGGCCCAATTGTGTGAAAGCCTCGTGGAAAAATTGCCGGCTGATGCCTACACCTCACGCGTCGGACTGCGGGCGGTGCACGAATATCGGGCGATTTCGCGCTGGGCCGAGGCTAATCAGGCAGCTCAGAAGCTAATTCAAAAACGCCTGCCGTTCAGTCGTCCGCAGCAGTTCGAGTTGTATGATCTCATGGCGAGAAGTTACGCCTCGCAAAGCCAATGGGCCAACGCCGTGGAGAGCCTGCGCAAGGCGCGCGCGGTTCAGGACAGCGCGGCCTTGTATGCCCAGCAGATTTCCTACATGCACAATGCGAGCATGACCGCCCAGCAGATCGAAGCGGAGTTACGCGGGATCACCAGTAAATATGGTAATGAACGGGAGCGCTGGGAAGTGGCGGTCTTTGCCGCACACGCCCATGCGCGTGAGGGCAATGTGGCGCAGGCCGCGCGGGTCGTTCAGGCCGCGCTGCCGCACGCGGCGGGGTCTCATAACATGGTTTATTATTATGTGATCTGGATGGTCAACGAGGCCAACCGCGCCCGGGCTACGGCGCATTCCGCGGTGGCCACGGCCGAGAAGAATCTCGAGGCCGCCAAGGCGGATGAACAAACCAAACGGGATGCTTTCAATAAGGCGCAAGGCGATGCCAAGCAGGCCGCCCAACAGTCTCTGGCCACGGCCACCAAGCTAGTGCAGCAACGCCAGCAGGAGTTGCAGAAGGCCGTTGCCGATGCAAAGACCAAGGATGCTGATTTTCAGCGGCGCGTGACGGATACTGAGCGTGTGCTGGTGGCAGCGGTAAATTCCGCGAAACAGGCCAAACGAGACCATGACGTGCTGGCTTTGCGGTACGCGTTGTCACGCACCTTGTATCGGGATCGCGTGAAGGATGATGCCAAGGCGCTGGTCCATGCGCGTGAAGCTCTCAAGGAAGTGCATGTTCACAGTTCGAATTTAAACACGTTGATGAACGATCTGCTGTCTGGCCAGGAGGATGGCGGGCAATTCCGCAGCGACGTCGCCATGGTGTTGAAGGAGCGCCGGGATTATTTGTGGGTGACCTATTACCGCGACTATATTGGAAACTGGGTCAAGGCGGTCAAATCAGTCAAGGAACAGAAAGTGAAAAGCAAGTTTGTGGCCGACCAATTGGCGGCACAAAACCGCGAGTCATTGGTGCAGGCGTTGTTGCGTTATCCCAATCCGCAGGACAACCCCAAGGCGGCCGTGCCGTTGCGGGCCGAGGCACTCAAACAATTCAACAGTCTCAGCCCGCAGAATCAGCTAAGACTGGTCGACGCGCAGCGGGCCGCCCTCGTCCAGTATGCTAAGCCCAAGGATCCGGCTACGGCACGGACCATTGCCCGCGCCCTGTGGCAACGCCATCCGCACGACGCGGTGGCGGCCCGTGGTGTGTTTAGCCTGTACCTCGGGGACTCGGATGAGGACAAGGCAGAGCGGAAGCGGATTGTGCAGCAAATTGTCCGCATGCAACCGATGGCCGATTCACCAAATTATTCGTTGTTGCGTGAGTTGATGCAACTAGCCGATCGGGAGCAGGACGGCGCCTTGGCTAATCAGGTTTACCAATGGGCCGTCCGTGGCAAGATCAGTTCGGTTTATGGCGATTATATCGGTGATGTGTTGTGGAAATTAAACCAGAAAAATCAGGCGCTGGATTGGTGGCGTCGGGTAGTGGATAAGCCTTCAGAAAACCGTGGCGAAGAACGTACGGCTGCCGAGCGGTTCCTATCGAATGGCGGTCAGCCGAACGGCGCCTTGCGTGAGCGGATTGAATACCGCTGGCCGGCGCTGAAGCTGCGTATGGCGGCTCATCGCGCAACGGATATACTTCGGTTGCAGGGTAACGTGGCCGGCTTTGCTCAAGCCGTGACGCAGATAGAAAAGGATGCGGCGAACGTGCCCTTTGCCGATCGCAGTTGGCGGGATTTCTCCAGTGTTTGGCGGGATTATGCACTGAATTACGACAAGTACACCACGGGCGATAATCCGGTATACGAGGGTTTCAAGAAGCTGGAGGAACCAGCGCGGCTGGATGTGTATCGGGCGATTCGTGGATTGCGCTCACAGGATCACTCGGCTTGGGCCAACAGTGATCTGTTGGTGGCCGGTGGATCAGACACCGAGCCGGCCATGAGCCGGTTGCTGACGCTCGTACGTTCCACCCGCGATGTGGGTAACGACCAGAACCGTTGGAACACCTTCCGGAGTTATGCGCAAAAGGCCTTCGAACAAGAGCGCTATGTGGAGAGCGCCACGCTGATGACGGGCGCGCTAGCGCATTTGACCAGTGTATCCAAGGAATCCAAGAATGAAGGCCGGGGCGCCATCTTGCGCGCGCACTCGCGCATGGGCGCGGTAGGCTTAACCATTGACGAAGACAGCCCGATGGCGCCGCTTCTTCAGGCAGCCTTGTACCTGCGCCTCGGCGACCGCGATAAGGCATTGGAATTGTATCAGGACAATGCCGAGTTGTTTAAACAACACCGCAATGATCTACCGCCGGATTTGATTGAATTTGTCTGCAACCATCTGATGACCGGCGGAGACGAGGATCGGCTAGCCGATGTGGAGGATATTCTGCGTGGTTGGCTGATTATTTTCACGGACCCGGAAAAGCCGGAGAGCAAGGAGCAAAGCGAAAATGCCAAGGCACGGTTGCAGTTGCTGTTGGCAAAGAGCTACTTCAAGGGGCAACGCTATGATGTGGCCCGCGTCGAATACGCTACGGTGACCAACCGTTTCAATGGCACCCCGCATGCCGTGGAGGCGAAGTTTGGTATAGGTGAATCGTTCATGGCTCAGAAGATTTACGATCAAGCCGCGCAGGTATTCAAGGGCTTGGAGGGGAGCGCGGATCAACAGGTCTCTGTCCGGGCCGAGTTCCTCACGGGCCTGCTGGCGTTCCGTCAGGAACAACACGATGAGGCGCGTGAGAAGTTTCAGCACATTTTAGAACGCGTGCCGGATGTGGAGTTGGCCAACCGGACCCTGTTTAGCTTGTCCGAGATTTATGGTCTGGAGCAACGCTACCTTCAGCAGCTCAACCTCCTGCGTACAGTCGGCCGTTTGGGGCAGCATAGTAAACGACTGCATGTGCCCGGGAACGCGTTGTCTATTGTCGTGCATGACCGCGATCTGGGTGTGAGCCGCGGCCAGAACAGTATCCCGGTGATCATTACCACCAAACCGGGCGGCGACAGTGAAAGCGTGTTGCTGCGCAGCACTTCGGGCGCTGGTAAAGGACTGTTCCGAGGTGAGATCGATACCACCCTTGGCTCCGTGGCCGCCGATGACGGCGTGCTGCAGTTGACCGGGCGGGATGTGATTGAGAGTGATTATCCGGAAGATTTTAAGAAACAATTCCGCACGGTGCCGTTGAGTGATGTGGAAATACGCGTGGCGGCTAACGGCGATTTTGCGGTGGCTAGCAGCGAGATTGTGGATGTGGAGGAGGAAACCCTCACCGAACAATTGCAGCGCGAACAAACGGAGCAGGGCAATGAAGACCGACGCGTCTCTCAAGGTCGGCCGACTAATGAGGTGAAGCCGGGTAACCGTATCTTTCTGCGTGTGCGCGATAAGGACCGCGATTTAGGTGATGAAGCCGACAAGCTCACCGTCACACTCAGAGCCGATAGCGGCGATCAGGTGCAGGTGCAGCTCGAGGAGACCGGCCCGCACACAGGCGAATTCCGTGCGGCCATTGCCACCTCGGAATTGCCCGCCGGTGCCTCGGCTTCGGACAGTGCCATTGATCACAATCCCTTGATGGCCATTGATCACAGTCGGGAATCCTATTGGCAAAGCGAGCCGGACGGGCTCACGCCCAAGACGTTGACAGTAGACATGAAACAACTGCACGCCATTTCCCGCGTGCGGGTGAATACCCCGAATGCAACCGAGAACGCTCCGGTCCGCGGGCGGTTACTGGGGAGTCATGACGGCGTGTATTGGTTCACGCTGGCAGCACATCCACGCTTGACCGATGCCGCGCCCGTGGCGGCAGCTTTTGGGGCGATGCAGCAACGCATCTATGCGGGCGACCACACTGCCATCACGACCTGGGCGCAGGTGGCCCAGTTGGGGCAGGGCACCGCGACGGCGACCAATGCTGTGACGGAACTGAGCTGGCAACCGGAGGAAGAGGTGGACAACGCGGGTGGACCGATGGCTGTGATCTGGCACGGGCAACTGGTTCAACGACGGGCCGGCGCCATGCGCATTGCCGTGCAGGCCGATCAGGTCGCGATAGCGGTGAACGGCACGGTACAACTAGCGCCTTCGAACGAAACGAATTCGGTGGATGTCTGGTTGGAAGCCGGCGTGCATGAGCTCACGGTATTTGCCGCCTCCAAACAGGGTGCCAAAGGCCTGCATGTCACACGGGCGCGCGCTAATGACAACAATGCGCAACCGCAGTTGAAACCATTTCAGCAAACCGATTTCGATGTGGCGGCTGCCCAGGGATTCCTGGAGGCCAATACAGACGTCACGGCGCCGGCAGTTGAGACATTGGCTATGGATCTGACAAAGCTTGAAATGCATCAGGATGAGGAGAACAAAGAGTTTGCGCTGCGCGAGGCTGCCAATGGCAAGCCGGCGCATCTTGGGGCCTGGCGTAAGCCGGGGGATTGGGTGAAGTGGGCCTTTGAAGCGGAACAACCGGGCGCTTATGAAGTATGGATTCAAGCGTCGCACAACACCGGTGGCTCCCAGTTCCGCGTCGAGTTTGGGGATCAATTGATCGAGGCGGCTACTCAGAATACCGGCGACTGGAACCGGTTCGCCTGGCAACGCGTCGGGTTGGTACAGATCGATGAGGCCGGGGCGCAGATCCTGTCTCTGAAACCAGTGGAAGTAGTGGGGGAAGGCCTGATGGATCTGGCGCAGCTGGAATTGCGGCCAGCCTCCGGCGAGGGTGTGATTCAGCGCGATCGTGAATGGGAATTTTTCTTTGACCCGATCAAAGTCCGCTACACCCGATTGCAGGTGGACGAGTATCTCGGAGATTCGGTGTCGATTAATCACGTGGAAATCCGCGATTTGGAGGAGACATTTATCCCGACAGAAGTGGACGTCAGTACGCTGGCCGGGAATGAATCTTTGGAAATTGCTGGAGGCGACCGGGTGATGGCGAGTTACACAGATGAAACGGCCGTTGCCACCCGCGGCGGGAGCCGGTTGCTGACGCAAACCCTGCAGGCCACCTACAACGATGCCCGCGTGGTGCCGGTGGGGTTTGATTTCCAACGGAACGCCGACGGAGGCGTGAATCAGGCGCGGAAAGAACTGCTCCGGATTGATCCGGGCGATCGGGTCACCTTTGAGGTGGTGGATTATGACATGGACCAATCCGACGAGCGGGATACTGTGCCGGTCGAAATCTGGTTGAACGGCGCCAAGTGGAAAGAGCTCACCGCGACCGAGACGGAGGAATACTCCGGCATCTTCCGAGTGGAGGTGGATACCAGTGCCGAGTCGGATCCGGCGAAGCTGCAGATTGTGCCCGGCGATCAGTTGTTCTGTCGCTATGCCGATCAACAAAACACTTTCCCGGGCCACACGGTATTTCGCGAAGGGATGGTATTTGCCAATGAACCCACCGAGGGATTGGTGCGGATTATTGGCACTACGCGGACACAGCCGCCGGCGGATTCGGAGGCTCGACCGAATCCGGTTTATTTGCCAGCACCGGAGGAGCCGATTGCCGAGCCGGTAGGCGTGGATTATTTCGTGCCGCTGACGGTGGAAGTGATTGATCCTGATGCCGCGAAAGACAGCCTAAGCACCGTGAAGGTATTGCTCAATGCCGGGACCACCAACGTGGTGGAAGTCACCTGCATGCTGTCCACGCAGTACGGCGATTTTTCCGGAGAAGATCCGGGGCAAGGGAACCCGGCTCTGTGGAAGGGGCGTTTTGTTGGTCAAGTGAAAATGCAACTGGGAGGAGAAGGTAGTCCAATTTTATTGCCGCGCGCACTGGGAACCGGCAGCGGATTGGTGGGACGGGCAAGGCCAGCGGGCATTGATCCAGAAGCAGAGGAGCAACCCGGAGATGAGTTACTGGATGCGGTGCTCAACGTGAATGGGCAATCCCTGATCACCGCAGCCTATCAGGATGCCGTTCGGCCGGAAGGCGAGGCACAAGAGCTGAACTCGGAGGCTCGGATGCAAACGACCGGTCGATTGGTCGTGACCGACGAAGGCTACGAGGATGCCGTTGAGTTGCTGCACGTGGGCGAAAAACTGTTCGTGTTGGTGGCCGACCCAGATTTGGATATCAGCGACGAACGCGATAGCGCCACGGTGGTGGTTGCCAGTGAAAGCGGTGAGAAGGAATCCGTGAAGCTCCATGAAACACTGAGTCACAGCGGCATCTTTACCGGATCGTTCGAACTGAAGGCGCGAGAGAAACCTACGGCAGCGAACTTCAGCGACATCGACAGGGAGATCGAGTGCTTCTTTGGAGATCATTTGACGGCGCTGTACGTCGATACCTCGGCGGGTCAGGAAGAGGGTGCTGGTGAGTTGCTTATGAAATTGCCCGTGGCCATCGGCACCGATGGTATTGTATCGGCGTTCAGTAAGATATTCGGCAACCAACAACTCGCCGTGCAAACGCAGTTCCATATTGCGGAAAGTTATTTCGAGTTGTTTAAAAACAACCTCAAACTTGAGCGTGATGCTGAAAGTGAGCAGGCACTCAAGGCCGGGCGCCGTGTGCTGCAGGAAATCATGGTCGATTATCCCGACCCCAAATACCTGCCGCGTATTGCCTATCTCAGCGGCCAATTCTCTCAGGAGTTGGAGGACTGGAATGAGGCGGCCAACAGCTATGTGTTGATTGTCCGCCAATATCCCAATCACACACTGGCGGCTGATGCCCAATATAAGCTGGCGCAATGCTACGAGGAGGCCAATGACTTCGACCGCGCGCTGGAGGAATACGTCACGCTGGCGGCGACTTATCCAAAGAGTCCGCTGATCCCGAATGTGATGATTCGCATCAACGAATACTTCTACAAAAGGGAGAACTACGCGGTGGCCGCCAAGGTAGCCGAGAAGTTCATGGACCGTTTCGGCGATCATGAATTCGCGCCCAAGATGTGCTTCCGCTGGGGCCAGTGTCATTACAAGGCCGAGAAATTTGCGGATGCCGGCGAGGTCTTCGATCTGTTTTCAAAGAAATTTCCCGAGGACACGCTCACTGCGCAGTCGCTATTTTGGGCCGGAGAAAGTTACCGCAGTGCCAGCAATGTGCCGTTCGCTTTCCGGCGATACAACCGTTGCCGCTGGGATTTCCCTGAAAGCGAAGCAGCCAAGTACGCACGCGGTCGTTTGGCGTTACCGGAAATGCTGGCCCAGTTCGAGAGCGAGGCCAACTCGATAGACGACGACAATTAAACCGGCTCGTTCAATCCCGTTCTATTATTTCAACCAATGACACCTTTGTTTGCACAAGTTATCAATACGCCTGGAACTAATGCACCGGGAACCAATACGCCTGGCACCAACGCGGCTCCCGCTGACTCGGCTTCAGGCGAACCTTTGGCTGAAGGTGCCGAGACTGGCGCGGAAGCGGTCGCTGCCGAACCCACGGCATTATCTGAATTCCTCGATTCAGGCGCCATCGGGTTATTGATTGATGGCGGCTTTTTCATGTGGCCAATCCTGATCATGGCCATCGTGGCCCTGGCGGTGATTATTGAGCGCTGGCGCAGCCTGAAGATGCTCGATACCGACAACGAAGCGCTGCGCCAAGCGGTGTTGGAGGATCTCACCAACGACCGGATTGAGCAGGCTCTGGAACGCTGCGACCGTGAGCGCGGCCCGGTGGCCGCAATCCTTGCCAATGGCCTGCGCAAATATCTTGTGCTGAACCGGCTCAACTACGACCCCGCCCGACTGGAGGAACAGGTGGTCAAGAGCATGGAAAGCTACGGTGTGCACATCGTCGCGGCACTGGAACGGCATTTGCCAGTATTGGCCATTGTCTCGAGCGTGGCGCCAATGCTGGGTTTTCTCGGGACCGTGCAGGGAATGATTGTGGCCTTCCGCAACATTGTTGCCATGGATGAATCTGGCGGAGGCAACATCATTCAGGCGGCGGCATCGGGTATTGAGGTGGCCCTGTTGACGACCTGCTTCGGATTGATCGTCGGCATTCCAGCATTCATGGCGTTCAATTATTTCTCCAGCGTGATCAACAACTTTGTGCTCGATGTGGAGGAAAGTGCTGCGGAATTAATGGAGGCTGTGACCCTGCAGATGACCTTAAATAATAGTGATAAAAGTGATTCGTGAAACTGAAGCGCACCAAACTTCTGGTTGAACCCCCGGCCAGTGCCACCAGCGATATCGCGTTCATCTTGATCGTGTTCTTTCTGGTATGCGCCTCGGTGGAGCCGGACAAGGGCCGAGCGCAGGTTCTGCCTCGAGCGGAGCCGGAGCCTCAAAAAGATAAGCAAAGCCAGACCATTGATGTGGAGCTCACACGCAATGCCGTGATTCTGAATGGGAACCCGCTGCCGCCTGAGACATTTCGTAAATCAATAGTGCTGAAACTCGCTGATAAAACGCGCGACGAGGATAAGATTGTGGCGGTGAAAAGCCGCAAGGAAGTGCCGTACAGCCACTGGATGACGGTCACCGGCATCATCGAAGATTCCGGCGGCATTATCACGCTGCAGTTGGAGGAGGAGCGAACGGTTCAAGTGAAATGATTGTGCGCCGTAAAAAACTCGATGCCAGCGTGCCCGCCATGGCCATGGGGGATATCGCGTTTTTATTGCTAATTTTCTTCGTGATCCTTGCGCGCGCCCGCGATGACAGTCATCTGCAATGGAAACCGGCAACCGGTCAGGAACTGACACGACCCACCACCATGAACGCCAGTGTGGTGGTGGATAAATACAATGTGACGTACCTCAATGGGCGCGAAATTCCGGTAGGGACATTGGCTGAAGAATTAAAGGTGCTGCTCGGAGAGAACCCCGCCGGACGTCGGACGGTGATGATGAAGGTACATCATGAAGTAACCGCAGTGTATTTCGAGCCGGTGATCGAGGCGGTCAGCGAGGCTGGCGGCGAATTACACCATATTTTGGAGGAGGAAAAAAATCAGCGATGAACATTTTTGTGATAATCGACGGAGACCAACGCGGTCCACTCACAACTAGCGAATTGCGGGGTCTACTCGAGTCCGGACAAATCCAGCCTGACACCCCGGCGCTACGGGAAGGGGATGAGAACTGGAGCATGGTTTCGAAGTTTGCGCTCCTTCCTGACGGCGATGCGCCGACGGGCGGAACCGAATCCGGCGGCGTGGCGCCCATGGCCAGTGTGGCCCGGGACGTTCGGAGCCTGAAACGGAACAGCTCGGCCACAGCCGGGGAGTTGCGGGGATTCATGCGGGAAATGCGCGGCAAAAGTCCCGCGGAAATGCTCGGAGCCATTGCGCAGAGCACACTCGTACGCAGTCTGATGGTTTCCACCGCCAGTATCATGGCGTTGATGCTTACATTGACCGCCGTACCCTATTTCATGGCGGACGAAGAAACGGAGAAGGCATCATCACAGCCGGAATCCAGTGAGGCCACCGCGCCGTCGGCGAACCCGAACCCTACTACGCCCGTGCCGCCGGTGCCCTCCAACCCCTCCACCAAGGTGCCCGATGTATTGGGAGTGAATGGCGAGAAGAAGGGTAAGCCGGCGGAGGTAAATCCGTTCGAGAATAAAAGCGGCCCGTTGGATGACCCTTTGGGTGACCTGAAAATTGATTAATGAACGAGTGGCGTAACATGCCGATTCTCTGGGCTCTGATCATTGGCCTATGCTGGATTGGGTTGTGCGTGGAATCTTTAGCAGTGCGCGCTTGGCCCCTGTGGATTAGCGGCATGGGTTGGGTTGGGTTGGTGGGTTCGGAAATCCTTTGGCGCACACTTCGGTTTCGATTGGAACAACACGGTTGGTCGGCCGGGAAAATCATTTACTTGGGCACTTTTCTTCTCACCACGGGCACCGCTTGGGCTGGGCTATGGAGCCGATGGGCTTGGGGGGCGCCGGTTGATGAGCGTGGCCTAATGATCACCTATTCCATTACGGTGGCGATGGCGTTAGGGGTGGTATTGAGCTTTCGTTGGCTGGCACGCAAGGGCGACTGGCCACGTTGGGCGTTTTGGTTAGCCGTGACGCTGGGCATTTTTCCACTGTGGCAATGGCTGGTGTTTGGAGCCAATTACCAGGGATGGGCGGAGTTGCGCGTGGCTTGTGCGCGTGGCGGAATGGCGATCACCTTTTTGGCCGGCTTGCTCTGGGTGGTGTGGTTGGTAGAACGGAAGTCCCGCGCTCTCCAATTAGCGCGCCATGTTGGCGGAAAATCTACGCTGGGCCAAATCGGGCCCCTGGAAGCCATGAGTCAATCGGTAGCGCCTCCGAAAAAACGTGAGTGGAATCCATTTGATCAGGATGCCTGGTATTACGGACGGCGGCGCCAGAAGCTGAAACAGTCATTCAATGCAGTATTCAGCTACACGGTGATGTTTGTTGGATTGGTCATGTTAATCCTAAGCCTGAGCGGGTGTCGGGAATTGTATGAACTCCCGGCCGGCGGCGGGCAGGAAATGCTGAAGCAGAAGGTCGTGAAAATTCAAAAGGTGATCCAGAAGAAGTATGTGATCAATCCTTTCAGTGCGATTTTGTTTAACCCACCTCCCATCGAGAAGATCAAGTTGGAGCTGATCGAACTCACTAGGCATATCTATGAGGTCGGTCAGGGTGAAGGGAAAGGCGCTGGGTTTGCAGCCGGCACCAAGCGCGGTAAAGTGCGATTCATTCGTCTGCGGTATGCTGGAGGGGACTGGGATCAGGATTTGGAACTACATTCCGACCTAAATATGTTGTTGTGGTACTCGGCCAATACGGGACAGGAAACCGCACCCAAGCCGGAGGTGTACACGATTTCCCAGTTGCGAAACTTCCCCGCGGGAAAGAGTCCGCCCTTGGTTTACATGACCGGCCAGAAATCGCTCGGCAGTATCTCGACGGGTGAAAAGAAGACCTTGCATGAGTATTTGACCGATAAACACGGCATGCTCTTTGCCGATAATGGCGGCAGCGCTGGTTGGCACAGTCAGTTTTTCAGTCTAATGAGGCAAGTGCTGCCGGGGGTTGAACCAATTGAGGTACCACTTGATCACCCGGTACATCGCGGAATGCCGTTCCTTCCCATCGTGGCCCCGCACGGTGGGACAAAAGCCTACGGATGGGTGGTTGATAGCCGATTGGTGGCCTATTATCATCCCGGCGATATCGGGGATGCCTGGGCCGATGGGCATGCGGGAGTGAAACCCACGGTCTACGAGGCCTGCTATGTGCTGGGCGCAAACGTGATGCTCTACGCGCATGCTGAATACAGCAAATGGGTTCAGGCCCGGCGGAAAGAAGACAAGTGATGAAACATATTCTGTTAAGCATTGGATTACTGCTAAGTGCCGCCGGGTTGCGTGCGGAACTGGGCTATCTCGAGCAAATTTCCGTGGAGACCTTCGCCAAAATGCGAGAGGTCGAGCGATTCCAGATTAAAGTGGCGGAGAAACTCTATCTGAAAGGGGAATACAAAGCGGCGGCGTCCGAGTACGAGAAATTTCTGACTCTCTACGAGCGCAGCACAGCGGCACCTTATGCGCAATTAATGTGGAGTCATTGCCTAGTCAAACAACGAAAAGTGTACACAGCCATCAAGGATGGATTTCAGTCGGTCATGGATTATTGGCCGGAATCCCACGAGGCCATGCTTGCGGGATTTCTGATCGGGCACAGCTACCAATCTGCCGGCGAACTGCAGAATGCTGAGAAGGCCTATGCGCGAACCATTGCAGCCAATCCCAAACATCATACCAGTGTCCTGGCCAAGTGGGAACTGGCAGACATCTACCGTGTGCGCAAGGACCAGATCAAACGCGTGAAGATCTGGGAAGATCTCGCCTATAAAACCACGCGAACCAAGGAGAACAGCGACTACACCACACAATCCGCGAACCACCTTGGGCAACATCATTTTTATATGGGAAATTTCCCGGAAGCGTTGAAGGCGTTTGAGACGACTTACAAGGGACGCTCGCTGGTGCGGCGCTTGTACCAATACGGCGCCACGCCGATCAGCACCCTGACCGGCACCACCGAAAAGGCAGCCACCGGCGCCAAAATGGCAGATGAACTAATCGCTTTCATCCGGAAACAGATCCCGGAGGATCCCGCCAGTGAGGAAAACGCGGAAGTGACGCGCGAGTATTTTGACACCATCGCTGACGTGCACAGCCGCGCACGACGGGATAAGGAAGGGCTGGATGTGTATGTCGAGGCCGCGGGCGTGCTGGGGCTGGATGATGATCTGCGCGGTAAACAGGCCAAATGGCATTTGGACCGCGAACGCTACGCCGAGGCCCGGCGCATTTATGGGCAATACATCGACCGCGAGGCCGGGCTGGCTGCCATTGCCAAAGTGTGGTTCAAGGAAATGAAATGGAACGATGCCATCAATACCTACAACCAGCTCATTGGGTTAAATAAAGAAAAGGAAGGCCAATGGCAGCAGGCCATTGCTTTGGTTTGGCGGAAAGCCAATGAATGGGACAAAGCCATTGCCACCTATCAAACACTGTTAACCGTGGAGCCAGGTAAATTCGGAGACTGGTATTGGCTCATCGGAGACTCTTATGAACGTAGCGGCCGGCTGAAGGAGGCGATCCGGAGCTATCAGCAGTCGGACAAATATCCCGACGTCTACTTCGATATGGCCTCCTGTCATCGACGCCTGAAACAGTACAAGGAGGCACTGGTGTTGTATCATCAGGCAAGGGCGGACCAAAGCAGGGCTGCGGAGGCCAGTATTAAAATCGCCTACACCTACGAAGAATCCGGCGGGCGTGAAAACGCCATCAAATGGTTTCAACAAACCTGCAAGTTGTATCCCAAAACCAGTCACGCCAGTCAGGCGCACGCGCATTTGCAGACAAAATACAAAATCAGCGTCACCCTCGGTGGTGCCA
>Ga0315322_10000204_pt1 | contig 41458 bp, 31 predicted proteins | sample M110021515metaG_FD_203461 | JGI IMG/M metagenome (GOLD analysis project Ga0315322, IMG submission 203461) | Ammonia-oxidizing marine archaeal communities from Monterey Bay, California, United States - M1 100m 21515 | ecosystem: Environmental > Aquatic > Marine > Intertidal zone | place: USA... | reverse complement strand
CTTGAGTCGGACGAGGCGTTTTACCCGATGTCCGACAGCTTGAATCATGTAGCGGATTTGACGTTTCAGTCCGGTATTGAGAACCATTTCGAGTCGGCGCGACGAGATCCGCCTTACCGATACGGCGTGCGCCTTCCCGACCTCTGTAAAGACACCTTTCTCAAGTTGAGTGAGGATGGAGTTTTCGAAGGCGTTTTCGGTCGTTACTTGGTAAAGTTTCTCAATCTTGTGACTCGGGTGAGTGAGAGCTTGAGTGAGTTCTCCATCATTGCTGAGAATGAGGAGGCCCTCTGAATCAAGGTCGAGTCGCCCGACGTGGGCGAGGTGATGGAGACGCGGAGGAAGTAATTCGTAAATTGTTGCCCTATTGTTCTCGTCGCTCCGGGTACAAACCAGCCCGGCTGGCTTATGTAAAACGATCGACTGAAGTTCTAAAGGCTCGACTCTTCGTCCGCTCGCCCGGATGAAATCTCCGGGCTGAACTCGATATCCGGGGCTCAGACAAGTCTCGCCGTTAATGACCACTTCACCCTGCTGGACCATGGCGTCGCAGGCCCGACGCGAGCCTATGCCCGCTGACGCGAGGTATTTATTGAGTCGGATTCCTTCGGGTTGGTTCATGGCAAGAAAAAAGGCGGAACCAAGAAATGGCCCCGCCAGAAATTAAGATTGGGTCACCCGCAGAAGGCGGAATTTACCCCTCAGCTTTGGTCTTTGGGAGACCGATGGCGCTTTGCCCTTCTTTCCAATCGCCACGCTCTTTCATGAGCTTGACGCGCTCAAAGCGCTTCATGACTGACCGTTTGCCGGTTGCGCCGCCTTTACGTTTGAGAGAGTTGTGCTTGGACATAAATTCAGGATTTGGGTTTCCGAGGCGGAAGCTAGAAGTCGGGCAACGCTTTGGCAAGGATGAACTTTGCCTTAATTACTGGTTTTTAGGGAATCTGCCGCAAGTCGTCGGAAAGTTAGCCTAGCTAAGGAAAATCATCCTTTTTGCCATTGCTGTCACCAAGGATTTTGCTTTCGAAGCTGTCATCGCAGGGCCGCTTAAATTTCGGGAAGGCTGGCAGCAGCGATCGCTTGGCCATGACGCTTCATCTTTTCATCAGGGGTGCTTAGGGAGATTGTTTTTCCTAGCTCGGGGAATTCGTCACGGAGAACTTCCTCGGCTTTTGAAATGATGAGTTCACCACCTTTTCCAGTCAGGACTCGACCTAACAAAAGCATATGCCTGATGTCGTAAAATCGCGCGAATTGGGGAATCGCGTAGCCGAGATAAGTGCCAATGGTTCGGTAAATTGCAGCTGCTTTCTCGTCGCCAGCCTCCATCGCCTCTTGAACAAGGATTAATTTTTCAGGTTTTCCTAGAGCTGGATCGATTTTAAGTCCGGCTGGTTCGATGAGTCGGGAAACGGCTTGCTGGCTGAAATAGTTAACGGCGCAACCGATATCGCCGGACCATTCGTCTTGGGCCGCGTTTTCGCTAAAATCGATGGGGACGAAGGCGAGTTCGGAAATCCACGGGGTGATTTGGGAACTGGCATCAGCGTATCCGGCGGCAGCGCTCGTTCCCATGGCAAGCCCTAGGACACATCCGTCATTCAGCGACATGGCGCCAGCCAAAGCAGTGACGTCTCCATCGTTCACGACCCGGATTGGGACGTTCCATTCCTCGGCGACTTCAAAGAAAATATTTTCAACATGTTCACCGAAAAGCTCATCAGGCACGCCCCGGAAAAGTGAGGCAGCACGAACCTTGCTATCGACGTAGACTCCGGCGGCTGATCCTCCAATGGCGTCGACTTTTGGAAGGTGGGCGGCGGCGAGGCGGATGCTGTCGATGATCCCCTCGCGATGGTATGTGGGATCACTTTGAAAGTAAGGATCCCAGGTGACTTCTTCAGAAAAGACGACTTCGCCATCGATAACCGCCGCACATTTGCGATCGGATCCACCGAGATCGAAGCCAATCCGATTTCCTTTCAGTCCGATTTGGCTCTCAGACTCCTCAGTGACCCGTGGGATGGGGAATGTTTCGGTTGATTCCGATGAAAAAGTCAAAGTGTCGCCAAAAAAACGATTTGAGTAATCGACATCAAAGTGGCGTTTCCCCCCTTCGCAATACTGATCCGAGAGAGCTTGAGCGAGTGAGGAGGCATCCTCAAGAACGACCCGTGTTCCGCCGCAGCTCCAAAGGAGGAATTTCACAACACGTTCAATGAGTCGGAAGTTGAGGATGGCTGATGCATCGTCATCGTTCGTCAAAATACGCTCGGTGTGGACCGTTCCCGTTCCGTCAGGGCGAAGCACCGCAATCCTGATCTCGCGACTATTCCCGCCCGAACACTTGTCCCGAAATGCCTGATTCCAAAGTGAGGCCGGGACAAATCCGGGATCAAGTTCAGGAATATGTTTTAGGGCGGGAACCGTAAGTTTGGACATTGTCATTGAGATATGGCGATTGAAGCAGCGCAATTTTTGGAGGCTTTATCGAAGTTATCAATAAGGATTTTGGGGAATTTGTTGTTTTCGGTTTAAATTTAGCGAAAACGACTCATTTCAGGTTTGGGTGTGAGAGTTTTGCTTTAAGGAGCGTAGAAATCCAAATGAGGATTTTTGTTATTCTGTCTCTTATTTTGCCTTGTTTGTTTGCTGAGGAACTCCGGTTGGTTGCATACAATATCCACCATGGTGAAGGAATGGATGGAAAGTTGGACTTGGAGCGAATTGCAAAGGTGATTGCAGCGGAGAAGCCGGATCTCGTTGCGCTTCAGGAAGTTGATAATCGATGTAAGCGGAGCGGCGGAGTCGATCAGGCCGCGGAATTGGCGAAGTTACTCAAAATGGAGCACCGCTTTGGAAAGTTCATGGATTATCAGGGGGGAGAATATGGGATGGCGATACTTTCGCGATTGCCCATTGAGGAGACGATCATTCACAAGCTCCCCAAAGGTGCCGAACCCAGAATCGCTTTGGAAGTAGTGGTTAAGTCACCGAGCTGGCCCGGCAAATTCTCTTTCGTGGGCATTCACAATGATTGGATCAAGGAAGCGCTTCGAGTGCAGCAAATCAAGGTCCTTCAGACTGGTCTGAAAGACCGAAAATACCCGGTGATTTTGGCCGGTGATTTTAATGCCGAACCCAAAAGTGATTCGCTTATGAAGCTGGAGAAGGATGGATGGAAGATGCTCCGGCAAGGTCGTAAAAACACTTGGTCAGCTTCGGAACCGAAAGTTGAAATTGATTTCTTTTTTGCCAAAGGACTCCCGGTTTTTCAATTTCAGGACACGGTGATCGCTGAGACGGTCGCTTCGGATCACCGCCCAATTGCGGTCGTGATCTCTGCGAACGCGAAGAAAAAAGACTAAGCCAGAATCGGCTTTACCACTTGGCCGTGGACGTCGGTGAGCCGGTAGTGACGGCCCTGGAATTTATAGGTGAGAGCGGTGTGATCGATGCCGAGGAGATGCAGGATTGTCGCTTGTAGATCATGAACATGAACGGCATTCTCGTCGTATTTGTGTTTATCTGGAGAGATGGGAGTCCCTGATTTGTCGACAATGTTGTAGCCGTAGTCGTCAGTTTTTCCGAAAGACATTCCGGGCTTGATGCCACCTCCGGCCATCCAGAGGGAGAAGCAGCGCGGGTGGTGATCGCGACCAAAGCTGCTCGCGCTGAGCTTGCCTTGCGAATAGTTGGTACGTCCAAATTCTCCACCCCATACAACGAGGGTGTCATCAAGCATTCCTCGTTGTTTGAGGTCCGTGATGAGTGCGGCCGAGGCTTGATCGGTCTCCTTACACTGACGGCTAATGCCACCTTTCAAGCCACCGTGCTGATCCCATCCCTGATGATAAAGTTGGATAAACTTAACCCCTCGTTCGGCGAGTCGCCGGGCCATGAGGCAATTGGCAGCAAATGATCCAGGATTTTTGGAATCTTTTCCATAAAGGTTGTAAGTTGACTCGGATTCGTTTGTCAGGTTAGCGACTTCGGGGACGCTTGATTGCATGTTAAAGGCCATCTCATATTGCTTGATACGATCTTGAATTGCGCCGTCTGGGGATAAGCTGTGTTGGTGAGAGTGAAGCTCGGCAAGCCGGTCTAGGAGCATGCGGCGAGACTTCTCCGATACTCCATCGGGGTTGGTCAGATAGAGGACAGGGTCCTTACCAGAGCGGAAACGGACTCCTTGGTATTCTGAAGGGAGGAATCCTGAGCCCCAGAGGCGGGATAAGAGAGGTTGGCCTCCTTTGTTCTTAGTGACGAGCACGACAAAGGACGGGAGGTTGTTGTTAGTGGTTCCTAGACCGTATTGAAGCCAAGCACCCATCGAGGGGCGCCCGGCAAGTTGAGATCCAGTTTGAAGATAAGTGACACCTGGGCCGTGGTTGATGGCCTCGGTGTAGATATTTTTAACGATGCAAAGATCATCGGCAATCTTCGCTGTGTGTGGAAGGATTTCGGAAAACCACTGACCCGACTGACCATGACGGGCAAAGTTAAAAGGCGAACCGGCGAGGGGAATAGAGGATTGGTTGCCTGACATTGTCGAGAGGCGTTGTCCGCCTCTCACTTCGTCGGGGAGTTGTTCGCCGTGTTTCTTGTTGAGGAGAGGCTTTGGGTCGTAAAGATCGAGTTGTGAGGGTCCGCCGGACTGGAAGAGGAAAATCACTCGCTTGGCTTTTGCCGGGAGCTGTGGCGAAGAAAGCGACGAGTTCTCTGCTTGCAAAAGATTAGCCAATGCGAGCGAGCCAAATCCGAGCGCGGAGTCGCGGAGAACTTCGCGCCGATTGAGAAGAGGGGAATTGTTCATGTTGGATTACTGCTTGGTGTTCACCTCGTAAAGATTGAGGATCGCTTGGGCCACTGTGGTCATAGCGGCGAGTTCAGGAGTCGCGGATTTGGTCTTGGTGTGTCCTTGTGAGAGAAAGCGCTTTGCTTCTTCCGGATTAGCTTTGAAATGGGAAAGTTGCTCGTTGAAAACGATAGAAAGAATTTCGATTTCTTTTCTGTCAGGCTTCCTGGATGCGAGGCGGAGATAGATTTCCTGAATCGCTGCCTCGTTTTTTTCGGGGTGCTTTTGTAAGGCCTTGTCTGCAAGATGACGGGAGCTTTCAATAAATTGGAGCCCATTTAGAAGGACGAGAGCTTGCAGTGGGGTCGAAGTCGTTTCGCGTTTGGCGGAGCAGACGTCACGCTTCACGGCGTCGAAAGCCATCATCGCAGGGGAGGGGCCAGTGCGTTTCCAGTAAGTGTAAAGTGACCGGCGATAAAGCCCTTCGCCCATCGTGGGTTTAGAGGGTTTGAAGGATTCTGCTAGATCGTAGGGATGAACCGAGGCACCTCCGGTCTTTGAAACTAGAAGCCCCGAAGCGGCAAGAGCTTGATCGCGGATTTGCTCCGCGGGAAGGCGATGCCGGGGACCGCGGGCGAGGAATCGGTTTGCGGGATCCTTCTCCAATTCAAGCGAGTTGGCGAATGAGTCTTGTTGATAAACCCGTGACATGACGATGTCTTTCAGAAGCGCTTTAGTATCCCAACCGGAAGCGATGAAGCGGGCGGCAAGATCGTCGAGGAGTTCCTGATGTTCGGGGCGGTCCCCTTGTATTCCAAAATCCTCGGATGTTCTGACAAGTCCGAGTCCAAAGAAGGATTGCCAGAAGCGATTAACAATGACGCGGGAGGTGAGCGGGTGTCCGGGGTGAGTGAGCCATTTTGCGAGCGAAAGTCGATTGGTGGGTTTTATTCCAAAGTTTGGTAGAAACTCCGGGAAGGTGGCCTCAACTGGCTTCCCCCTATTTTCATAGGAACCTCGTTTGAGGATGTAAGCTTGCTTTGGCTTCTGAGATTCTTTCATCACCATGATTTCGGGGATCGATTCCTCGAGGCGATTGTAGGCAGAGCGCGCGGATTGGAGTTCCTTGAGTGCGCTTTGGTAAGAAGGGTTTAGGGCTAAGGTTGATTTTAGGTTGGGGGCTGGATCAACTGAGGCGGGTAGGGTTTTGACTTCCTGATCGGAGAGCTTACGTCCGAAGACGCGGAACTCATCGATAAGCCCCTCCTTGAAGCCGCGATCTCGCATGCGCTCGCCGAGTCGGATATGCGGATTACCACCACCCTTAATAGCGCGGGTTAAATTATCATATTTGATTTCGGTGGCTGCTGGGTTGCCATTGATATAAATCTGTAAGCCTCGGGCAGATGAAGAGCCGTCGTTGGTCACACTAACGTGAACCCATTCATTAGGTTTGATGGGTTTTTTTGTTTTGATTGAAATCGCATTTCCGGGCCAAAAGTGAATGAGCGACCACTGAAGGTGATTGTCGACCAACAGAAGTTCATAGCCTCGCGAGGCGGCGTCGTGCCAAGCTTTCGAACGAGAAAAAATGACAGCGCGATCTTTAACGTCGGGAGTTTTGAGCCAAAGGGACACGGTGAAGGGTTGTTCACGATGAAAATCTCCAACGTTGGTTCCGATGGCATCGTCGCCGGTGAGTTTGATCGCTTTGCCCATCTTGCCGGGAACCGCTTTGTTCGCTCCCTTGTCTTTGCCATCATCAAAGGAAAGGTGGAGGAGTTGGTCGGGTTGGAGGCTGGAAAAATCTTTAGGATTGATTGGGGTCGGCGTAAATTCCTTCGCTGTTTGTTCCACTTTGGCGAGTGAGCCTACAATCGCTGATTCGCCTTCTGCCAATTGTTTTTCCTGAGCTTCATTGGGAAGAGGCATTGCAGGAGTGGGGGTGGCATCGGCATTGAAGAATGAGTAGAGACCGGATTCATCAATATCGTCAAAGAAAGCGAAGATTGAGTAGTAGTCTTTGGTGGTGGTAGGGTCGTATTTGTGATCGTGGCAGCGTGAGCATTCCAAGGTAAGTCCGAGAAACGTCGTGCCGAAGGTGTGGACGCGGTCGGCAACATATTCGACGCGAAATTCCTCGGGAACAGAGCCGCCCTCGACCTTTTGCTGATGGAGACGTGAGAATGTGGTTGCGATTCGGGATTCGCGAGAGACGTCCGGCAGGAGGTCACCAGCAATCTGTTCGTGGATGAATCGATCGAAGGGTTTGTTGGAATTGAAGGAATTGATGACGTAGTCACGGAATGGCCAGACTCGTCTATTTCGGTCTTGCTGGAAGCCATAGCTGTCGGCATAGCGTGAAACATCTAACCATGGCGTGGCCATGTGCTCGCCGTAGGCAGATGAAGTAAGAAGTTTATCAACAAGGGGTTCAAGATTGTCGGGATCGAATGTTTCGATTTGCTCGGGAGTAGGAGGGAGACCGGTGAGATCGAAAGTCAGGCGACGAAGGAGCTGATGGGGCTTTGCCTTGGATTTAAGCTTCAAGCCTTCTTCGGCAAGGTGTTCTGAGACGATTCCATCGATTGATTTCCCGCTCGGCTTACTCAGCTTGGTGAAAGCCCAATGTTCGGTGTATTCCGCACCTTCCTTGATCCAGCGCGCTAATAGGTCTTTTTGTTCGCTGGTGAGCTTGCGTTTGGAATCCGGTGGTGGCATGAGGTCATCCGAATCCTTGGAGTGAATTCGGTCAATGAGCTCGGATTTTTCGGGCTTTCCCGGAACGATTGCTCCGGCATCGAGGGCATCCTCGCGAAAGTCGAGGCGGAGATCGCCCTCACGGTGTTCGGGATCAGTGCCGTGGCAATAGTAGCAATTCTCCGAAAGGATGGGTTGAATGTCCCGATCGAAGGAGATTGCTTTTTCACCAAACACGTTGAGAACGAGAAGGAGTGTGAGAGTGAGGATACGCGCGGATTTCGGCATAAGATTGTCGATTTGTGTGACAGCGAAAGTGTCGCTTAACTACCACTCACCCTATTACTAGGGATGTAATGGTGGGTTGTCAAAAAAGTCGGCTCCCGGAGGTGCTCGGGCACAGTGGAGTCAGTTTGTAGACTTTTGTGATTGGGCGGTTCTTGAATATCTCGATCGCTTTAACGTTTGTTTTATCTAGGGATTCTTGAGTTCGGAGAGCTTCAGATCAATCTTCGGGAGGGCTGTTTGATCAACAAGGATACCAGAATTCATGGACTACGGCCATTCCTTGCAAGTTCATGCAATCGTCAAATTCTCACTTTATCCTCGAAAGTCGGGCTTGGTTTAAGGCGTAATAGTTCTATGCGAACAAGTATTCCTCCCGAGATCACCAAAGGTCTCACGTCACTCCGTCGGCGGATTAGGTGGATTCAGCTTGTTCGGGGTTTGCTGAAAACCGCGAGCGTGGTTCTTATTGGGTTGCTCGCTATCGTGGCCATCGATTTCTTTCTAGCGCCCTTGCCTTCGTGGGCGCGGGGCACGCTTTTCTTTGCGTGGCTAGCTGCGGCAGGGATTGCAGCGATTCTTTTTATTGCAAAATCATTATTGACCAAGATCTCGCTCGTGAAGCTCGCGCGGTGGTTGGAGGAACGTCACCCGGAGGTTCAAGAGAGAATTAGTAGTGCCTTGGAGCTTTCCGATCATCCGGAGGGGATTTCTCCCGAGTTGCTCACGGAACTTTCCAATGAAGCGGCTGCGGATATTGGCACTGTTGACCCGCATGAAGAAGTAGCCGGGAGTCGTGTGCGGCGATCCATGTGGTCGGTTGTGACCTGTTTGGTGGCGATCGTTGCTTTGGTGGTGATCTGGCCGCGTGAGATGAGTCGCCTTTTGACTCGTGCAGTTTCGCCATTTACGGAGTTGGGAAATGCCGGAGCTTTTCGTTTCGAAATTAGTCCGGGAGACCTCGAGGTTCTGGAAGGCGATGAAGTTCAGATTGATCTTATCTATACCGGTGATTTGGAGAAGCCTCTGCAGTTGGTGATCGAGAAAAATGGCAATCTCGTGGCTGAGACTCTTGAGCCAAGCTCTTCCGATGGTGATACCCACACTTACTCGTATCATCTCCATTCGGCAGAAGCTGGATTTAAATATTCCGCTCGTGTTGCAGGAAGCGAGAGCGATCGCTTCGAAGTGAAGGTTTACCCGCTGCCGCGTCTCCTAGAACCGACAGTGACCCTGCGATATCCATCTTACACCGAATGGCCAAATCGGGAGATTTCGCTGGGAATCGGGATTCAAGCCTTGGCGGGAACCGAGGTGACCGTGAAAGGGCGTCTCGATACTCCGATTGATCGGGGAGAGGTTCTTTTTAATTCAGAGTCGATGGGCGAGATAGAGCTGGAGCCTACGGCGCGGGGAACGATTGTGACCTGGAATCAGATTTTGAAACCGGGACTTGATGGATCTGCTTTAATGAAGGTGAAGCACCGTTTGGGCCGCGAACTTGATGCCGCACAGTTTCAGCTTTTTGCTGAGGAAGATCCTGCTCCGGAAGTGGAGATTTTAACTCCGATTCAACGGGAGTTTCGGGTGAAACCAAGCGAACAGGTGATTCTCGTCTATTCTGCCATCGAGCAGATTGGGATCGCCAAGGTTGAAATTGAACTCGAAGTGAATGGTAAGTCGGTCGAATCGCTTGCTGAGCTTCTTCCTGAACGGATCGATGGTGCGAACGGAAAACTTTGGGAAGGGGAAGCGATGGTTTTACTGAGTAATATTGTGGCAAAGCACAAGGGAGCGAAACAACTGAAGATGCGTCTTGCCGTTAGTGACAACCGACCTGAGGAACTCTCAGGTCCTGGCGTAGGCTATTCAGAATGGCTTGAATTTAAGCTGGATATGAACGCCGAGTCACTGGTGCGACAGGAATTGCGCAATCAGGACAGCGATATTCAGAAGACTGTCGAGGAAGCGATTAAGAAGGTTCAAGAAGCTCAAAACAAGATGCATGATGCAAAGGGCCAACTTGACAAAGAGCAAGTCAGCGAGCGTGCCGAAAAGGTTCTTGCGCAGGCCCGTGAAAAATTGGAGGACGCGAAAGAAGACCTCACCGAACTCAGCGAACGAATGAAACAGAGCGTTCAGGAACATCGACGTGGTGACGTGGAGCAAGCGGTGGCGAAACTCGATGAGGCAAAGAAGTCGGTTGAAAATGCTCCGCTTCAAGACACTCCCGAAGCTCGAAGATCCGAGATCGATAATGCTCTCCGCGAAAGCGAAGAGGCGATTAATGATCTTCAGGAATTACGTCAGGAAGTTCAAAAGGACCAGCCTAAGACCAATGACTTGGCCAAGCTTCAGGAAATGGCCCAGAAGCAGGAGGAGCTAGCTCGCGAGGCCGCCGAGGAGACTCCCGATCAGGACTGGGAGAATGATCAGCGACGGATGCAGGAACAAATTCGTCAGGAGGTGGCACAATCACCAGAAGCGAAAGCTGCCGCGATGGAGGCGCAGGCAGATCAAGCGATGGAGCTTTCTAATGAGGCTGAAGAGTTGAAGAACGCTCAAGAAGGGCTTTCAAAGTTGAGCGAACAAGCTGAGCCGGCTCCCCAGAAAATGAATGCTGAGCAGCTAAAGAATGCGCTCGCCCAAGAACAGCAAAACGCTTTGACCGAAGCTCGCGAAGAACTTGCCGAGGCGCGCCGGGATAAAGAGAGTGATCGGGCTGAAGATCTGAACAAAGCGATTAATGAGGCTCAACAAGCTGCTAACAAAGCGCGTCAGTCGAAGCCTGAGCAAGCAGCGGAATTAGCAAGGAAGGCTGCGGAGGAGTTGGTAAAAAATTCTGATCAATCGCCATCTCAAGAAGCGCTGAAGAAAAAGCAGGAGAAGCTTTCGGAGGCCTTTGAGTCGCTAGCTGAAGGGGATACCGAGAAAGCTCAGGATACTTTGGAAGAGATTCAAGAGATGGCTAACCCTCGTGAGATTGCGAAGGCTTTGGCTGAAGAACAACTGAAGGCCGCTCATGAAGCCCGACAGGAAATGGCAGAGGCCAAGCGTGATAACGAAGGTCGTGCCGAAGATTTAGCCAATGCTGCCGAGCAAGCCAACGAAGCTGCCGAGGAAGCCGAGAAGAACAATCCCGAGCTAGCAGCGGAAGCAGCTCAAAAAGCAGCTGAGGAACTTGCCAAAAATGCTGAAGATTCTCCAACCCAAGAAGCCTTGCAAAATAAGCAAGAAAAGGTCGCCGAAGCTCTAGAGGCTCTTTCTGATGGAGAAACCGAAAAGGCTCAAGAATTACTCGAAGAGTTACAAAATTTGCTTAACCCGCGTGAAATTGCCGAGGCGCTTGCGAAGGAACAAAGTGAAACCGCGCAAGAAGCTCGCGAAGAAATGGCTGAGGCAAATAAGGCTGGTGAGAGCCGAGCGGAGGATCTTGCAAAAGCCGCCGAAGAGGGGGACAAGGCCGCCAATGAAGCTCAGAAAAATAATCCCGAAATGGCAGCCGAAGCAGCCCAGAATGCTGCCGAAAAATTAGCGAAAGCCGCCGAGGAGTCAGGTTCACAGAAGTCTCTTCAAAACAAGCAGGAGAAGTTGGCGGAAGCATTCGAAGCTCTTGCGGAAGGAAATACGGCTGAGGCCCAAGCTGCTCTTGAGGAAGCTCAAAACATTGCTGATCCGGATGATGTTGCGAAAGCTCTTGCTGAAGCTCAGAAAGATATTCTTGAGGGAGCGAAGGAGGAATTGAGTAACGCCCAGAAGGGGCAGGAGGCTCGTGCCGAGACTCTCCCTAAGGCAGTTGAGCAAGCTCAGGAGGCTTTCAGTGAAGCAAGGCAGGCTGATGCCAAAGCCGCCGCCGAAGCTGCCCAAAATGCGGCCGAGGAATTGGCGAAGGGTGCCGAGTCGTCGCCCTCCCAGCAGTCGCTTCAAAATCAGCAGGAGGCGCTAGCCGAGGCCTTTAAGGAGCTCGCGGAGGGTAACACCAACGAAGCATTTCAAGCACTCGAGAAAATGCAGTCCGAGCGTTTGACTGATGCGCTTGAACAAGCTTTAGCTCGAGAGCAGGAAGCAATTGTCGAGGGGACCCAGCAGGAGCTGAGTGAAGCTCGTGAGATGCAGGAAGCTCGAGCCAATGATCTTCCGGAAGCATTGGCCCAAGCAGAGAGCGCGTTGCAGGAAGCGATGCAGGGAGACTCCCAAGCTGCTGCGGAAGCTGCTCAGGCAGCAGCGTCCGAACTTTCTAAAGGTGCTGAGGCTTCCGACTCCCAAAACTCTTTGCAAGAGCGTCAGGAGGAAATTGCCGAGGCCTTGCAGGATCTTGCTGAAGGTCGTGCCGGGGAAGCTCTGGCTTCTCTACAGGAAATGCAAAGCGAGCGGGCTGCTGATTTAGCTCAAGCGATCGATGATGTTGCAGCGGTTGAGGGTGATCCATTAAGCCAGGCAAGCCAGATGGCAAATCAAGGAGCTCAGAATGCGAGCCAGGCTTCGCAAGCGCAGCAAGATGGGCAGGCCCAGCAAGCTTCTCAACAGCATCAACAGGCTGCTCAGAAATTTGCCCAAGCTCAGCAGTCACTTCAAAGCGCTTCGCAACAGTTGGCTCAACAAGCTGCCCAGGCTGCAGAGCAAGGTGAGAATCCCAATCAGGCTCCAGCCCCGGGAGATGCGATGGCTGAGGCCTTGCAGAAGAGTGCTCAAGCTGCGAATTCCGCGCAGTCCGGACAACAGCAGCAGGCCGCAGCTCAAGCTCAGGCCGCTGCCGAGGCTTTGAAGCAGGCAGCGAGCGAAGCGATGTCCAATATGAAGCAAGGTGGTAAGCCGGGTGATCCGGCGCAGGCGAATCAACCCGGAGATCCTAGTGATCAGACGGCTCCTCCCAGCGATGAAGCCAAGGAAGGAGTTCGCCAGGCGCAGGCTGACCAAGGTGTTCCAGCCGAGCTCGCCAAGTTGGGAATCAACGCTGCGGATTGGGAAAAGATCCAGGCCACTCTCAACACGGATGTTAGCGGATCCCGCCGCGCGGTAATACCTGAGGACTACCGGGGTCTCGTGCAGAAATACTTTGAGCAAGTCTCTAAAAAGAAATGAAAACGCTTTTCTCACTCATCCTCGGAATCTTCCTTATCGTAATCGCGTCAGGACAAGAAATTGCCCCGACCGTCTTCGCCAATTGGAAGGATAAAGTTGACCCATCGGTCGATCGAGGTCTGAATTATTTGGCCCGTTCCCAGCAGAACGATGGTAGCTACCCTGGGAGTTACGGAAATTCCTGTGGAATTCCGGCTCTCGCAGGAATGGCCTTTTTGTCCCGCGGACATCTCCCCACAGAAGGTCCTTATGCGGACCCCCTGAATAAGATTATCGATTTCTTGATTGGAAGACAGAATCGGGAGGGACTCTACACGGGGGGGCAGTATGGCAGCGGTCCCATGTATGGACACAATATAGCCACGCTTTTCTTATCAGAAGTTTCGGGGATGGTGGATCCGGATCGCCAAAAGAAGATAAACGAAAGTCTCCCTCGAGCATTGGCTTTGATTCTACGTGCTCAGGCGGTGCAGAAGTCGTCACGTCATCAAGGTGGCTGGCGTTATCATCCCAATTCGCGGGATTCAGATACCTCATGCAGTGGTTGGGCTCTGATGGCGCTGCGCTCTGCAAAACTCAACGGGGCGGATGTGCCGGATAAGGCGATCGCTGACGCAGTTGCTTATCTTTACGGAAACTTTTCGGAGAAAAATGGTCACTTTGGGTATTCCAGTCCGCATAATTCCAAGAATTCTCTGACTGGAATGGGGCTTCTTTGTCTGGAACTTTGTGGAGAACACGGGAAGCCATCGACCATTAAAGCGGCCGATTACATTCTCGAGAGCTTTCGAGCGCTGGAAGGGGCTCAGTTTGAATTCTACGGAAACTACTATAACGCTCAGGCCATGTTCCAGCTTGGGGGGAGGTATTGGGAAACTTATGCTGACTGGATGTACGAGACTTACCTGAAAAAGCAAAAAGATGATGGTTCATGGTATAGCCGAGAGGCAGGACAGGTTTATGGAACTGCGATGATGACTCTTGCTTTTACCGTTCCCTATCGTCAGTTGCCGATTTACCAGCGTGACGAAACGGTGGATGAAGAGTAGTCTTCCCTATGTCTGAAATTGAGGAGCTTTACGAAGTGCTCGAAGAAGCCCGTGAGGCGGATCAGGTTGCGAGTGCCTGTGTGATCTACGAAGAGATTCTCACCCAAGAGGATGTTGAAAATGTTATGTCGACGCTCTTGTATGCAACTGACTTGATTGATTTTGGAAATTTTGCGCAAGCTGAAGCGACTTTGCTCCGAGTTACGGATTTGTGCGATGAAGCGGAGTCTCAGGAATTGCTCTTGTTTAATCTCGCGACTCTTCACGAGAAAAAAGGAGAATTTAGAGAGGCGGAAAAACACTATCGTCTTGCCCACGAGCAAAATACAACACGAGGCGAGTTGCTTTTAATGGCAGCTAATATGGCTTTTCATCAGGGGGAAGCTCCTAAGGCCGAGTATCTGGTGCGGGAGGGATTGAAATATCAGTGTGCGCAAGATGAAGCTTATTCCAGCCTTGGTTTTTACTTAGCCAGCCAGCGACGATTTTCCGAGGCCAAGACGATCTTTCAGGAGGTCTTAAAAATTGATCCGGAAAACGAATACGCTACCGAGTGGATCGAAGACCTCGATCAGCTACTTCTGGATTAAACCTGAGTCTACTTGGCTCTTGGGTGAGCCGAGTTATAAGCTTCGCGAAGGCGTTCCTTGGTCACGTGAGTGTAGATTTGCGTGGTCGAAAGCGAGGCGTGGCCTAAGAGGGACTGAACTGAACGGAGATCGGCCCCATGATCCAGAAGGTGAGTTGCGAAGGAGTGTCTCAACTTATGAGGAGTGACGTTGAATGGGATACTCGACTGGGTGAGATACTTTTTGAGAACCGAATTTACCGACCGGGTAGAGATACGTTTACGAAGTTTGGAAACGAATAGAGGGCCTTCGTGAACCCCAGCAATGCTTCGGTATTTTTGCATCGCTTTCATGGCGTGTGAACCAATGGGGACTAGGCGTTCCTTGGATCCTTTTCCAATGACTCGCACCGATTCGTTGACGGAATCGATGTCATTCACATCGAGCGAAGCGAGCTCGGCAAGACGAAGACCGGTAGAGTAAAAAAGCTCTAGAATGGCAGCGTCACGCTCACGCATCCAAGATGGAGCTTGGTCTTGAAGTTCCGATTTCATGGGGAGTTCAAGAAGTTCTTCGATTTGGGTTAAGGTCAGAACAACGGGCAGAGCTTTGTCGGCCTTCGGAAGTTCGACCTCGGCGACGGGGCTGTTTGGGTAGCCGCGACGATGAACGAGGAACTTATAAAAAGAGCGGTAGGCTGCGAAGCGAAGCCGCACCGTGCTGCGAGCAAGACCGTCTTTTTGGAGTTGGAAAAGATAAGCGCGAAAGTGGTCAGAGGTAAGATCTCGCCATTTAAAAAACTGATCGTCGAGCCACACGCGAAAAAGTCGAATCGCAAGGGTGTAGTTCTCGAGTGTCTTAGGAGAAGAATTCTTCTCGGTGGTCATGAACTCGATGAAGGCATCGACTTCGCTGTCAGTATGAGGGCTCACCGCTGAAGAACATACAGAATTCTAAATATTCGGGAAACCTAAATTTTAGGGCGAGCGGGCAATGGTGATCAAGCTAGGGATTGTATTCTCTGAAGGTGTAGTATTAGAGGGGTTGCACGACCGAGATCAGAGACCCTCTGGGCGTGACGATCAACCCCTGAATCTGTCGGTCGCTTTCAAATTTAAAAAGATTATAGGCAATCGACCAATAGGTTCTAAGCCCCCTAGGCTGAATTGAGGATTGGCAAAGTCGATGATGGCGGGTAAGCGGTGTGCCGAATGCCAAAGGTCTTTATCAAAACCTACGGGTGACAGATGAACGAGCGGGATTCTGAGCAGGTTGCTCAGACGTTTGCCGAACGAGGTTACACTCTCACCCCCAAAGAACAGGATGCTGATGCGATCTTGATTAATACCTGTAGTGTTCGCGATCAGGCGGAGCAGAAAGCTTTGGGGAAAATGGGGATGATGGGGAAGTATCGTGAGAGCCGCGATCACGTTGTCTATGGCTTTATGGGGTGCATGGCGCAGAGTCGCGGATCAGAGCTTTTTGACCGGGTGCCTCACCTTGATTTGGTGGTGGGGACGCAAAAGTATCACCGCGTTTTCGACTATGTGGACAGCATTTTAAATCGTCGCCTGCAGACACGTATGGACGAGGTCGGGGTGGAAATGGTCACAGGACGGGTTGAGGATGAAATCATAAAGATTAATCAGGACCGGATTATCTCCGCGAGAATGGTTGACACTGATGAGGAGGAAGGCAGCCAAAATACCATCAGGGATCATATTCCTCGAGAAAGCCAGCAGGCGACTTCCTTCGTCAGTATCATGCAAGGATGCAATATGCGGTGTTCGTTTTGTATTGTGCCGGATACACGTGGCAAAGAACGAGGAAGACCGATTCCCGATATTGTTGATGAAGTTAAGGTGCTCGTAGGCAAGGGTGTGAAGGAGGTCACTCTGCTGGGGCAAATTGTAAATCTTTATGGTCGGACCGAGTTTCCCAAGGTTGATGGTAAATCACCATTCGTGCAACTTTTGGAAGCAGTGCACGAGATCGAGGGTCTCGAAAGGATTCGCTTTACCAGTCCGCATCCCATTGGTTACCGCGATGATTTGGTGAAGGCTTTCACTTATCTGCCGAAGCTTTGTTCACACATTCACTTCCCGATGCAGAGCGGGAGTGATCGTATTCTTAAAAAGATGCGGCGACCCTACAAGAACGAGAAGTTCCTTACGATCTGCGAGAATATGCAGGCTGCACGGCCGGATCTAGCAATCACCACGGACATTATCGTGGGGTTCCCTGGCGAGACTGAGGAAGACTTCCAGGAGACGGTAGAGTGCATGAAACGGATTGGTTTTGATAACAGCTTTATCTTCCGTTACTCAAAACGAAAAGATACTCCGGCCGCCGAAATGGACGGGCAATTGAGCGATAAGATTAAGGAGGAGCGCAACCAGGCATTACTCCGAATCCAGGGGGAATTGACTACCTCGAAGAACGCAAAATTGATTGGCACCGTTCAACAAGTGCTCTGCGAAGGGCCGAGTAAAACTAATAAAGAGCGCCTTAGCGGGCGAACGAGCCAGAACAAGATTGTCATCTTTGATGGTAACGCCGAAAGAATGGCTGGGCAGTTGCTTGACGTCAGGATTGAGGACTCAACTGGCTACACTCTTTATGGGACGCCCGAGATTCATTAGGAAGAGCTGATTTAAGCCTTTACCACTGGGAAGGGGAACTTAGTTTTGCGGCTCATGAAAGAAGGCCCTCATCCTTACCAAGAAATCTCGCTCGGAACCGCCGGGTTAGTTCTGGGGATTATTTTGGTCGCAGTTTACGGTTTGATGTTTTTGAAGGCGGAGGCCTCAAAAAAATTCGTCCTAAAGTTGCCACGTAATGCCGATCTCGGAACTTATTTTATAGGTTTTGGGATGGTTTGGTTTTGGCTGTTAGTTGCGCCACCTGACAAAGGGATTTTTTCAGCGCTGAGCATGGATCTCGGAGAGTTTAACAAGGTGAAGACATACCTCATGTTCGGGGTTCCCTTGTTCTGCCTTGGGATGATCTTTTTTGTTCGCGAGTTTCTCTTTGTTCGCGGTTTGGGTCTCTGCCTTCTGATGGCTTCTGCTCCACTTCTCTATGCTTCCGATTTTGAGGAAGCTCCATTGCAATTCTTGATGCCGGCATTTTGCTACCTTATGATCATTAAAGGGCTCTATTTTGTGGGAATGCCTTACCTCTTTCGAGATGGGGTGAATTGGCTCACGGCTTCGGATACTCGTTGGCGTGGACTTGCACTCGGCGGGTTAGCTCTGGGCCTGGTATTTGTGACTCTCGGACTGACCGCTTGGCGTGGCTATTGAGCGAATCATGAAACAGTCCTGGTTTGTGCTGGGGCATCGGAATCCTGACGCAGATGCTATTTGTGCTGCGATCGGCCATGCTGCTTATTTGCGTGCGACGGGCGAATCGGAGGTGGTTGCCGCTCGCTGTGGTGAAGTTCCCCCACGGGTCAAAATCGTTCTCGAGCAGGCTGGACTTGAACCCCCGGTGTTAGTGGATGACGTTCGCCCGACGGCGGGGTCGATTTGTCGTAAAACAGTGGTCGCGGTGAGGCAGGACGATACCTTTCTCATGGCCTATCGCCTAATGGTGGATCATGGTGTGCGCGCGGTACCGGTCCTGAATAATGGAGGGGAAGTGAGGGGGCTTTTACACTTTCTTGACTTATTGCAACTTCTCCTGCCCCCGGCAACCGATGGGCGGAATGTGAAAATCCTCCATGCTAGCCTCGAGAATATTGGAGCGACATTGGGGGCTTCCGAGAATTGCGGGGCCACACCACCTTCTGACGAGGAGGGCCTGATCATGATGGTGGGGGCTTCTAGCCAAGATACGGTGGGTCGTCGTCTTGAGGTTGCCAGGGAAGAAGGCTTGGCCAGTAAATATCTTGTGATTTGTGGTGATCGTCCCTTCGTGCACAAACAAGCGCTTGATTATGGCACGAGGGCCTTGATCGTAACTGGTGGTTACAAGCCGGACGAGGAGATTGCACGCCAAGCCAAGGATAAGGGAATGATTATTTTGTGTAGCCCTCACGATACCGCGACTACCGTTAAGCTAGCTCTCTGCGCTAGGAAGGTCAGGAATATCATCAGCGACGATTTTATGGCGCTAGCATCCAATGAAGTAGTGAGCCGGTTCGGTGGAAAGGTTGCCGCGTCTTCACAGGATCTCTTTCCGGTTGTCGAGGTTGGCACCCGAAGGTTGATGGGTGTTTTCTCAAAATCGGATCTGGTGGATCCTCCGAGAACCTCGCTTTCGTTGGTTGATCACAATGAGTTTTCGCAGGCCGTCAATGGGGTCGAAGAAGCAAAGGTCATAGAGATCCTCGATCACCACCGGCTTTCTGGTGACCTCGTCACTCGCGACCCCGTCCGTTTTATCAATGAACCGGTTGGGAGTTCTTCCACGATTGTGGCACGAAGATTTCGTGAAAGGGGTCTGCAGCCCGAAGCCGCTGTTGCTCTCTGTCTTTGCGCAGGGTTGGTCTCTGATACTCTTAATCTGACCTCTCCTACGACCACTGATGTTGATCGTGACATGCTCCTTTGGCTTTCCGGACTGGCTGAAGTGGATGCGGATGAGTTTGCCGAAGCTTTTTTTGCCTCCGGTTCCTTGCTTCTGCATGCAGATGCGAAAGCGATCGTTGGGACTGACCGGAAGGAATTTAACGAAGATGGAGTGTTCCTTAGTCTATCGCAGGTAGAGGAGACGAGCTTCAAGGGGCTTTCCAAACGTCAGGAAGAACTCGTCGAAGAACTTGAAAGATTGCGTCATGAACACCGCTACGAACTTTGTGCGATCTTGGTCACAGACATCCGCCGGCACGACAGTGTTTTGCTCGCGGTGGGGCGGGAAGAATTACTTTGTAAACTTCCATTCACTCGCAGCGGAGTGAATGAATTTTCCGCTCCGGGTGTTGTTTCTCGCAAGAAACAACTGTTTCCGGCGGTGTGCGAAGCGATTAAGCTTCGTTCCGACTAATCTACCAAGTCGCCTTGGCGATGCCAATCACTTCGCGGGCTTAGCCTTTTTGTTAGCTTCACCTTCTTTCTCATCCTTAGACTTTCCTGCGGATTTAGATTTTTCTTCCTCGGCCTTTTTAGTGGCTTCCTTTTTCTTTTTCTCCTCAGCCTTTTTTTTGTCTTCCGCTGCCTTCTTTTCCCGGGCGCGCTTCATTTCGTTGTTGAAGTCTTTGTTCTTTCGCTCAAGCGTGAAGGGCTCCTCTTTGATCTGCGGCGGCCAAACGTTGTTTTCTTGGTCAGCATCGGCAGTCTGCTCGGTTGGATCGATTAAAACCTTCTCCACGGGATGGCGAGTGACGAAAAGCTTACTGACGGCTTCGTGATTTTTTTTCCAAATTTCGGCTGGGATTTGGTGAGACTCTTTCTTTCCGTTCTTAAAGTGGAGTTGAACTAGGATGGGCATGATCGCTCCCCCCTTATTCTCAAAGTTTACTACAGTGAGATGCTTGTTTGTCCTCAGAAGTTTCTTCTCTTGAGGCTTTAGGTCGGCAAGCATCTTTTTGTATTTTTCACGATCGCTTTCTGAAACTTTGGGCTTCTTCTTTTTGTCATAGAAATCCTTGAGGCCTTCGTTTTCATTTACGTATTTCGGAATGTCACGGTTGCGCTCGGCGACAATATTTTTTTTATCACTTTCTTTTTTCTCCTTTTGTTTGGCCTCCATTTTTTTGTCCGGATTCTGGAGTTGGAGGTCAAGAGTGTGGCGGGTGAATCCGGTGACGCTAATGTCCACGTGGTTCGTCGTATAAAACCAAGAGCGCCAAAACCAATCAAGATCGACTCCAGCGGCGTCTTCCATAGTCCGGAAGAAATCGGCTGGTTCAGGGCTTTTGAACATCCAGCGTGTGCTGAATTCCTTGAACGCATCATCAAAGATTTCTCGGCCGAGGATGGTTTCACGGAGAATGGAAAGACCGGTCGCTGGTTTGCTGTATGCGTTGGGTCCAAACTGAAGGATGGATTCAGAGTTTGTCATGATTGGCCGCTGGTTGCTGCTGGTCATGTAGCGGATAATTTTGCGAGGGGTGGGACTTGAGGGGTAGTTGTGCCGCCATTCCTGCTCCGCGAGCATTTGGATAAAGGAATTAAGACCTTCGTCCATCCAGCTCCACTGGCGTTCATCCGAATTCACGATCATGGGAAACCAGTTGTGCCCTACTTCGTGAATCACGACTGAAATGAGTCCGTTTTTGGTACCTTCGGAATAAGTGCCATCTTTTTCGGGCCGAGGACCATTGAAGCAGATCATAGGATACTCCATCCCATAAACCGGGCCATTCACGGAAATCGCGACCGGGTAAGGGTAGTCGAAGGTGTATTTCGAATAGAAATTCAGAGTATGGATAATGGAGTGGGTAGAATAGGTGCTCCAAAGCGGCTCCGCTTCATTTGGGTAGTAGGACATTGCCCAAACTGGCTTCTGGCTGGTGGTTAGCTTGTGCTGAACGGCATCCCAGATAAATTTTTTGGAGGAGGCCCAGGCGAAGTCGCGGACGTTCTTGGCTTCGAAGATCCAGGTTTTGGTTCCTTTGGATTTTGATTCTTCGTTTTTGGCCGCTTCTTCGGGAGTGACGATAAATATTGGGGATTTGACGGTCTCGGCTTTTTTAAGGCGTTTTTGCCAAACTGGCTTTAAGACTTTGTCTCCATTTTGGAGTTCGCCAGTCGATGCGACGATATGGTTGTCCGGAGCGGTGATTTGGACCCGGTAGTTTCCAAACTCGAGCGCGAATTCACCGCGTCCAAGAAAGGCTTTGTTTTGCCATCCCCTAACATCGGTATAGGCACAAACACGTGGATACCATTGAGCGATTTCGAAGATTTTACCACCCTTCTCAAATTTTTCCATATTGCTGCGTCCCCGGCTTGTGCGGGAGTCGGTGATGGTGTAGTGCCAATCGATTCGATAGGTGAATTTCTCGCCAGGCTTGAGAGGCTTGGGAAGATCAACCCTCATCATGGTATCGACAACTCGGTGCTTAAGATCGGTCCCACCATCATCAGTCAACGTGGTGATCTTAAATCCTCCATCGAAATTTTCCCTGAGAAGCAGAGCTTCGAATGAATCGTATTGCATCTTGCCTAGGCGGGGAGCTTCACTGCTTTGGTGGCCCATGGAACCTGGAGTGAATTTGTTCCGGTCCAGCTGCATCCAGATATATTTAAGGGTGTGGGGAGACTGGTTGTGATAGACAATCCGTCCGTTTCCGGTTAGAAGATTCCTTTTTTCAGCGAGTGTGACTTTGAGGTCGTAATCGGCTCGTTGCTGCCAGTATTTGGGGCCGGGAGCTCCAGAGGCGATCCTCGATTCCGTGGGGGTTGGCCAGACTTCCTCTAATTGGCGGAATGGATCGTTGTGGAACTCGACAGGGTGGGAAAGGCATGCGGACACAAGTCCAATAAAAATCGCGAAAAATTTCATATGTGGGAAGGAACTATCGGGACCGTATGACGGTTGTCTCTGATTGCCAGTCTCAATCCTGCTTCTCGAACTGATATCTTTTCCCTTTGACCGTAACGTTTGGCGGCAATTTTGTGTCCTTAAAAATCTGGTAGCCGGTTTTGAGGTTCTGCCAGAAGGAGTGCCAGCTATTTCCGGAGTTCTGTTGCATGGCCTTATCTGTCATTTTAAATGGGAAGATGTGGACTCGAAAGAACTTTTGGCCTCCCTTGAAAGCAGCATCGGCGAGGGTGTAGATCTCCTCAATTTTGGCGTTCGTCATCGCGATGCAACCGATCGAGACGTTAGAACCGTGGACCATGATGAAATCACCGGTCCGGCTGTGAGCCTGATCGTACTGATTTGGGTAACCAATGTTGAACGACAGGTGAAAATTGCTTTGTGGATTCATCTGGCGGGGAGTCACAAAGTAGAATCCTTCTGGGATTTGTCCGTCGCCTTGGCGAAGCTTCGGGCCGGGCCCGCCGGAGGTTCCGGCAATAAAATAGCTGTTTAAAAGGATAAATGAGTCTCCTTTTTTGACCCACAGCTCAAGCTGGCGTTCCTTTTTGAAAGCGCGCATAAAGACGGGGGATCCCCATTGGAGTTCCTTTTCCTCAAAAAGCTTTTTGAGCCGCGGGTCGACCTTCTTTTTGACCGCCGCAAATCGTTTTGCGCCGTTTTTGTAGTCTTTGTTCGAAATGTCCAAACCTTGCGCGTTTGTTCTTTTGTTGATGATGAAGAGGAAAAGGGTCGTGATCAAAGCGCCCAAGCCCAGAAACAATAGCTTTTTTTTCCCCATTACGGCGGCAGTATGGCGAAATCCGGTGGTTTAAGCTAATCGGAAATCCAATCTTTGGTATGTTTCACACGGTTTTGGCTCTGAAAATTTACTACAATTTGGTGGCGGTCCTGATTTGACGGCAGGGTGAGTCATCGCTTCACTGAAGCGTGCCTGGAACGGAAAAGAAATCTCGACGCATTGATTGGAAGAAGACTTTTGGTCTCTATAGTTACTTGGGGAAGTATCGTAGGATCTTTATCCCTTCGGTGATTGCTTTGTTTGTGACTGGCGGGCTCTCGCTCGCTTTTCCGTATTTTTTGGGAAGTCTGATTGGTTCTCCACAGGAGGCGATGCAAGAGGGAGCTGATCCTTCCGAGGTGAGTGAGAAGATTAACAAGGTTGTGTCGACGCTTCTCCTCATCTTATGCGTTCAGGCATTTGTTGCTTACTGGCGGGTTCGTGGCTTTATCAAAGCCGGCGAAAGCGCGCTCTGCGATTTGCGTCAGGATGTCTTTGCTCGGTTGGTGCGATTGCCGATGCCTTGGTTTATGGAACGACGTACCGGAGAGGTGGGATCGCGGTTCTCAGCTGACCTCGCAATTCTGCAGGAGACTCTGATCACGACAGTTCCGCAGATGGTTCGCCAATCGGTCACTTTTTTTGGCGGCTTGATTTTTATTTTTATCGCCTCGGTAAAGCTTTCGCTTTTTATGCTGGCGATGATTCCGGTAGTCGTAATCGTCGTTGCGATCGTAGGCAGAAAAATCCGCCGATGGTCTAAGGATGCGCAGGATCAGTTGGCGCAGAGTAATATTGTGGCTGAAGAAGCTGTGCAGGGAATCGCCGACGTCAAAGCATATTCAAACGAGGAGTTTGAAGAAGATCGATATCGAAGTGCTCTAGATCTGTTCCTTGGAACGGTGATCAAGGGGTCGAAAGCTCGAGCGATGTTTGTAAGTTTTATCATCTTCATCCTCTTTGGAACAATCTCGGTAGTTGTTTGGTTTGGAGCTGGCATGATGTCCGAGGGGCAGATTACGAGTGAAGAATTTACACACTTCATTCTGTTTAGCATTTTTGTGGGTGCTTCTCTGGGATCCCTTCCTGACATCATGAGTCAGCTTCAGAAAACTCAGGGGGCGACCGAACGCATTCGAGAAATACTCAATCACGAAATCGAGGACCATCGCGGGGGAAGTGGAGAAACTTTGACCGGCGCAATTTCAGCTAAAGATCTTGTATTTGCTTATCCTTCTAGGAAGGAAACGCAGGTTTTGAATGGTGTTGATTTCGAGGTGAATGCTGGTGAGCGGGTTGCGATTGTCGGGCCCAGCGGTGCCGGAAAGTCGACCGTTTTCTCGCTCTTGCTCGGATTTTATGAAGGGGATGAGGGCTGCCTTTCTTTTGATGGCAAGAATTCCGGGGAGATTCCAGTTTCGACGCGTCGTGCGGCGATGGCGGTGGTGCCCCAAGAGGTTCTGTTGTTTGGTGGGACGATTCGTGAAAATATCGAGTATGGTCGTCCCGGTGCGAGCGAAGAAGAGATCATAGAAGCGGCTCAGAAAGCCAACGCCCACGAGTTTATCGATGAATTTCCCGAAGGTTACGATGCAATCGTGGGCCCCCGTGGGGTGAAGCTGAGCGGAGGCCAGCGCCAACGTATCGCGATTGCCCGCGCCGTTTTGGCAGATCCCAAAATTCTATTGCTTGATGAGGCCACGAGTGCGCTAGATTCCGAAAGCGAACGGCTTGTGCAGGAAGCTCTGAACGAGTTGATGATAGGGCGGACCAGTCTAATTATAGCTCATCGTCTTGGAACCGTGAAGAGCGCAGACAAGATCTTGGTCTTGAAGGATGGTAAGTTCGTCGAAGACGGAAGCCATTCCGAACTCATGGCAAAAGACGGGACCTACCGTTTGTTGGCTGAAACCCAGCTTCTAAACTGATCATCTCAACTCGGTTGATCGATTTTTGAATCAGAGAAATTTGCAGATGGATTTTCAGGTCGATGAATGTGAGCCTGTAGTCGCGATGATTGATATGTTGGTGCGGCTTTATGATTTGCCGGAAAGTCAGGGCCTTTACACAAAGGTCAGGGAAAGGGGGGTGATTTTGCGTCGGCCAGGTGCTTACGAGCTTCATCTAGTGCAGGAATTCGTGCAGGCTCATTTTTCCCCAAAGTGGGTAAGTGAAGTACAGGTCGCTTTTTCGCGGCAGCCGGTGGCTTGTTTTATCGCAACTCAGGGTAAGGAAATCCTCGGATTTGCCTGTTATGAAACAACAGCGAAGGGATATTTTGGACCAACAGGGGTGGCTGAGTCAGCGCGGGGACTTGGGCTAGGAAGGGCCTTGTTGTTTAAATCTCTCGAAGCCCAGCGGGAAGCAGGATACGCTTATGCCTTTATCGGCGGCGTGGGCCCGAAGGAATTTTATGCAAAGACGGTGGGCGCGATTGAGATTCCGGGTAGCGATCCTGGGATTTACGTGGATATTCTCCCCGAGCCATCGGCCGAAGATCATTCATGAGCGGACAAGACCCTAAATTCGTCAAAGGAGCGTTCGCCAAGATCGCCGATCGCTATGTCGTTACCAATCACGTTCTCAGTATGGGGACTGACATCCTCTGGCGAAGGAAAGTGGGGCGGATCGTGAGTCGCTGGAACCCGGAGCACGTGCTTGATGTCGCGACAGGAACTGGAGATCTTGCCCTCGAAATTCAGAAAAGGTGTCCCGGGGCTAAAGTTTTGGGGACGGACTTTTGTCCTGAAATGTTGGCTCATGCGACCGAAGGAGGTGTGCAAAAGACACAGGTTGAGGATGCGATGAATCTTTCGTTTGAGGACGGCAGTTTCGATGTTGTAACGGCAGCTTTTGGTCTCCGCAATATGGAAAACTGGCAGAAAGCTCTTCGTGAAATGGGCCGGGTGATCAAGCCGGGTGGACACTTACTAGTTCTCGACTTCTCGCAACCGCGCGGAATTCTTAAGAAGCCCTATGGGTTTTATCTAAATAAAATCCTCCCGAAGGTGGCTGGGTTGCTGACTGGGCAGGGAGGCGCCTACCAATATCTTGCAGGTTCGATCGGAGAGTTCCCCTACGGTGAGAAGATGATCGAGCTCTTTAAGAATGCTGAATTTCAAGGCTGCGAGTGTCGGCCTCTGAGCGGTGGGATTGCTTCAATTTACACTGGGATAAAAAGTTAACTGGGCTTGTTTTCAATGGGGCTTGCGGTGAAGAGGAAGTCCGCTAGTTTCGCGCCATGAGCATTACGGGTTATGGGAATCAGTGGGTATGCGATTTGGTCCCTTACGAGCCGGGAAAGCCGATCGAGGAGACGGCGCGAGAGTTGGGATTAGAACCGGATAAAATCGTAAAGCTTGCCAGTAACGAGAATCCTCTGGGGCCTTCACCTAAGGCGAAACTGGCGATGGCTGAGGCAATTGAAAATGCCCACATTTATCCTGATGGCGGAGGATATCGTTTGCGGACCGCGCTTGCGGAGAAGCATGGAGTCGCTTTCGAAAACATCGTTCTTGGGAATGGTTCTAATGAAATCATCGAGTTGCTTTGCCATTCCTTTCTTAAGCCGGGAGCTGGGCTGATCGCCGCAGAGCACGCCTTCGTGGTATACAAATTAATGGCGACGCTTTTCGGAGCTGATTACATTGAGGTTCCTGATCCTGGCTTTGTCCACGATCTGGATGGGATGCTTGAGGCTATCACTCCAGAGACGCGGCTTGTCTTTATTGCGAATCCCAATAACCCGACCGGAACTTTGGTGGGTCAGGAGGAGATTGATCGTTTCATGGCTGGACTGCCCGATCACGTTATCGCGGTTTTTGATGAAGCTTACCACGAGTTTCTCGAAGAAGCTCCGGATGCCATTCGTTATGTCAAAGAAGGTCGTAACGTCTGTGTGATGAGAACTTTTTCGAAGGCACAAGGGCTGTCGGCTTTGAGGATTGGTTATGGAATAACTAATTCAGAAGTCGCTGGTTTGCTAAACCGATCACGCCAACCTTTCAATGCCAATGCTATTGCACAGGCTGCTGCTCTTGCTTCGATTCAGGATGTGGAGCACATCTCTGCGACGGTAAGTAATAATGCAGCTGGACGGAATTATTTTGAATCTTCCTTTACGGAGCGGGGTTGGGAATTCGTCCCAAGTCATGCGAACTTCGTACTTGTGAATGTAGGTGATGGGGATCGTGTCTTCGCTGAACTTTTGAAGAAAGGTGTAATTGTCCGTGCTATGCGTGGCTACAAGCTGCCTGAGTGGGTTCGGATTTCGATCGGAACACCTGAGCAAAACAAGCGGTGCCTTGAAGAATTGGATAAGATCCTTTTAGACTAAATTTGATGTCCGAAACAATTGTCGCTATCGCAAGCCCTCCTGGAATGGGAGCGGTCTCGGTGATTCGGCTGTCTGGTTCTAGGGCGTTTGAAATCGTGTGCTCGGTGATCAAGGGTGAAAGTTTGCCCGAGCCACGGAGAGTGAGCTTGCGTTCGATTCAAGATGAGGCAGGTCGGGTGATCGATGAGGGGTTATTAATCACATTTGAAGGGCCGGCGAGTTACACGGGTGAGAATGTCGTTGAGTTCACGGGGCACGGCGGAATCGTGGTGACGCGACGTGTTTTGGAAAGATTCGTGGAGGCAGGAGCGACCCCAGCTGGCCCGGGGGAATTTACTCAGCGGGCATTTATGAACGGCCGGATGGATTTGACCCAGGCCGAGGCGGTCATGGATCTAATTTCGGCTCAGACCTCGCTGGCCTTGCGTTCGGCGAATGAACAATTAGATGGTCGGCTCGGGCGAACTTGTGAGGAGATTCGTGCAAAGTTGTTGGGAGCGACGGCCCATATAGAAGCCTTTATTGATTTTCCCGAGGAAGATATCGATCCGGAGGTTGGGGAGGTGCTTTGCACAACACTGTTGGAGCAGTCGACTTCGATTGCTGGCTTACTGGCAACTGCTGATCAGGGGCGGATTTTACGAGAGGGCGTTCGAACGGTGATTTTTGGAAGGCCTAATGTCGGTAAATCTAGCTTATTGAATCGTTTGTTGGGATATCAGCGTGCGATTGTGAGTTCTCGGGAAGGAACGACCCGAGACACGATTGAGGAAGTGGTGAATTTGCGGGGCATTCCGCTTCGGTTGATTGACACGGCGGGGGTCAGGGAATCTAGAGATGAAATCGAACAGGAGGGAATTGCGATGACGCATGGTCAGGTGGCCCGGGCCGATTTGGTTTTGGTGATTCGGGACCTCAGTGAATCTTTGGCTGAATCAGCTGAGGTCAATGTTCCTGATGGAGCCCGAAGGCTTGAGGTTCTAAATAAATCGGATCTTGAGGATGCGAGCTGGGCTGAGGTGAATGGGTTAAGGATTTCTTGTGAATCGGGTGATGGGTTTGAGGATTTGGAGAGTGCGATTGCCGAATTGTTGTCGCTTGATGAAGCCCACTGGGGGGATCATTCAGTGGCGGTTAATGCAAGACATCAGGCATGCCTGACACGTGCCCAAGCTTCTTTAACTAGGGCAATTGCCTCTCTGCGGGCGGGTGATGAGCCTGAATTGACGGCTCTCGATTTGCGGGAAGCTCTTACCGCAGTTGGTGAAATTGCCGGTATCGTTGATACCGAGGAGATTTTGGGTGAGATTTTTGGTAACTTCTGTATTGGAAAATGAAAAAACGTCAATTGTCAGCAACTTGGGGCCTTTTGGCATCTGCCGGTATTTTCTTCATCTTTGGAAGATTCATTGCTCCCGAATATGAGGCCAAGTTGTTGGAGTTTGGGGTTTTTGATGAGGTTTTTCCTGTTTCGAAGTATTCCCTGATATTATCGGGTGTGTTGGTGGGAATTCTGGTAATTTTTTTACTGATTCGGCTGATTCGCGGTCGTGGGTAGCTTCATCACCACCGGGGATTGAACTTCTCGGATGATTTCTTGCGTGGTTGAGAAAAAATAGCACCTTTGGAGCATTCAATTATTATGAGAAAGGTTATCCTGCTTCTTGGCGCGCTTTTTGCGTTGGGCCTTTGCGCGTCGGCTGTGGGGATCACTCCCGATCAGAAGAAAAAGTGGCGCGAGGCACTCGGCTCACAAGACTACGGAGTTCGTGTGAAGGCGATGAGCGAGATCTGGGAAACCGGAGAAGAGGCGCTCTCTTTGCTAGAAGAGCTTTCTGAAAACGAAGATCCAGAAATCGCCGCCCGAGCATCCGTGTTGACCCAGAAGCTCCTTCTTGGAATCACGCCGGATACTTCCGGAAAGGTGGTCGCGTTAATAGATCAGTATTTAGAGTCTTCGCCGCGCGGTCGGGTTGCCGTTCTGGAGCAATTACGCGCGCTTGAGGAGTTTGACTTAATTTTAAGACTCCGTCGTGTCGAGAAGAGTAACCGAGTGATCTCGCGAATGGAGGCTATGATCGCTCAATACATGCCTCGAATTGTTCGGGGGTATCTGAATGACGGAAAATATGATGAGGCTAAGGAAATTTTGGGTCTGAGCGACAAGTATGACCATGTCATTCGCCTCGGGCATCTCCTCGATGTGAGAGGGGAACTGGATCAGGAGTTAGAGCGCCTTCGGAAGGGAGACCTCGCGGAAAATCCTCAGCGTTATTTGGGGTATCTCCGGGTTAAGGGAGATGCGAGGTTGCTTCGGAAAGAGGCGGCTCGGTTGGGCGATCGTCCTGCAGAGGTGATCGCGGCGCTGGTTGAGGGTGATTTCGAGCCTTACTTCGAATATCTCCTCGAAATCGGGAAGCTCGGATTGCCGGTGCAGAATTATATCAAGTGGACCCTCGCCGATCACAGAGGGGATTCTGAAGCTAAGATAAAGGCCTACGAATCGGTGCTCTATCTCAGTAAACAGGAAAGCGAGGAGCGCGAGGCCCGAATGAATTTGTTTCGTATGGGGCGAGGAAAGGAGGTTGTTGAACGCTTAGGGAATGGATATTTGGCAGCGAAGATCAGCTACTATTTGATGCAGGAGGAATATATCAATGCCCGGAATCTCATTGGGGTGCCGGATGCATCAGAGCTGGAAGACTGGATTGCTTCACTTTCGTTAAAAGTCGCAGAGGAGTTGCAAAATGAAGGGCGCGGGATTGAGACTGATCGTATGATTGCCGCAGTAGAGTTTTTGGAAGGGCGTGGTCGGGTCGAGGACGCGAGAGAGGTGGCTTTGGCTGTGTTTAACGCCGCCAGAGGGAAGCCTGAAATGAATCATTCAGCTTTGGCTCGTGAAATGTATTTCTCAGCGCCTCTCTCGGTCGTGACTGCTGTCGCACGGGAAATTGAGGAATATGATGCGACCGCCTCGGTCTTCCTTGGTGAGATGCTTTATAGTGATGAGGAGCATATTTGGGCCTTCAATCTTCTTGGGGAAATGATGCCAAAGATGTCGATGGGCGAGCGGCTGGCACTGACGTGTTCGTTTTCCAATCGTCATTTGCTGGTTTCCCCAGAGAGGTATGACGAAGTTTTCGAGAAGGTTATTTCATCTGTTCTGAAATCCGAAGAGGCTCTGGATGGTTTGAAGAAATTATTTCAGATCCTTCAATACCGTAATCGGGAGAGCGAGTTGGTTCGTGTCTGTGAGGAACAGGCAAACCTTGGATTTGACAGCAATTTTCTGAGCTACCTCATCGCGCTTGACGGGGGGAGAATTAACGATGCCATTGCAAATCTCGAAAGGATCGAGTTTCAGGCTGAGACCGTGAGCTCAATTTTTATGATGCAGAGGGGACTGGCTTTTAAATTGGCAGGCAAGAAAGGGTGGAAAGAAATGATCGAACGTGCGCGCCTTCTTTCGTCCGGAACCGTGAAAGAGCTTGAGGCGATCGCTGCACAGCAACTTCAGGTCGGATTCACAGGTCAGAGTCACCAAAGTTTGCGCGCGGCGCTTCTGAGGAGTGAGGTCGTGCCTATTCCCGGAGATTACAGTGGTATTGACGACGTCATCGAAGGCCTCTCGGCTGGCGCTGCGACTCTTCGTAATTGGAATGAAGCGTTGGCCTACCGCGAAGTGGCGGCTGTGATTTCCAATTACGGCGGAGTGACTGGTGGGATTTTTCTGATGAGGGATAGATTTCAGGTTCTGGTAGCTCAAGGTGCGGTCGCGATGGAGAAGGGTGATATTGACCGGGCGGTCGCGGCATTTTCGGAAGCCCACCGTATTCTTCCCCGTGACGGCTATCTCGCCAATGAACTCTTTCCGGTCGTTCGGGAAGTTGGATTAATCGAGTTGCACGACCAACTCTTCGCCCAATCGGCAGACTATGCTCGGGAAGTCATTCGGAAGTTTCCGAAGGATGATAATGCCTACAACAATTTTGCGTGGCTAGCATCACGTGCCAACCGTTGTCTGGGGGAAGCCGAGGCGTATTTAATGAAGGCGCTGGAAATGAAACCTCAGTCGGCAGCCTATCTCGACACCATGGGCGAGATCTATTTTGCCCGAAAAAACCGGGGAGAAGCTCTGAAGTGGAGCGCGCTCTCCATTAAAAATGAGGTTTTGGGCCGCGCTTCTAGCAGGTGGGAGCTCCACCAGCAGCGCCGCCGGTTCCAATCGGGCGGGTTTCCGGTTCGTTAGCGGCACTGTGTCTGGGTAACGAAAAACCCGCTCCGAGAAGAGCGGGTTTTAGGATTACTGCCCAACCGTCCGTGGCACATGAGCCGCATTCCCGAAGCTCAGTAGGTTGGGGGTATCCATCAAATCGCAGTCTTCCAATGAAGGCATGACATTGATCCTTTGGGGCAACCCCCATTTTTAATAATATCGGGTCGGCCAATCAACCACTTCTGGCGTATCAGGCAGTGGGGTAAGACTAGTCTCAAGGGGCTAATCGCGCAAACGAAAATCACTTTGCTTGCGAAAAGTTGGAATTCATCAACATTGGAGTAGACAGAACTTTCCACAGCGAGCGTTTTATCAATACTTAGACAACAAATGACTGAGCTCCTTCTCAAGCCCGCCCGCCAAACCGGTTGTTCCGATCTCACTGCCCTTCAGGAAGCGGTGGATGAGGCTAGCCATCGCCAAAGTTCGCCTCTCGACGATATTCTAGACAGCGGTCTGGTCGACGAGGAACCCTACATGCAGCAACTCTCACAGGATCTCCACATGGAGTGGCTGGCCGAGATCGAGGTATTCGAAAGTCCATTGCTGCTTCGTGCTGCTTGTGGACCGCAGGTTGCTCTGAAATATCGTGTTCTTCCGCTTGAAATCGAAGGTGAGGGTGAAAGCGCTCGGTTGCACATGGCAACCTACGATCCGCTAAATCTTATGGCGCGTCAGGCAGCAGCTCAGGCGATTGAGATGCCAATCGTATGGCACATGGCTTCGCGCCGCCGGGTGCATGAAGCTCTGCGGAAGCTCTACGGCGTTGGCGCTGATACTTTTGAGCAACTCCTCGAAGGCCGGGATCTCGATCTCGACAATCTTGAGATGAAGGATGAGGCCAGCGTTATTGACGAGGTCGAAGATGAAGAGGCTAGCGTGGTCAAATTCGTGAACCAAATTATCCGTGAAGCCCTCGACCAGAAGGCGACTGATATTCACGTGGAACCTTTAGCGGACAATCTTCGGATTCGTTACCGAGTCGATGGTAGTCTGATCGATATTGCCGTCCCTGATCAAATTAAGTCACTCCAATCCTCAGTAATCGCCCGTTTAAAGATAATGTCGAAGCTCGATATTGCCGAGCGGCGCCTTCCTCAGGATGGTCGAATCAATCTTCAGTTTGAGGGGTCCTCAATCGATGTCCGTGTTGCTACTGTTCCAACGGTAGAGGGGGAGTCTGTGAGTTTGCGTCTTTTGAACCAAGAGAAGTTCAATGTGGAACTGCTTGGAATGGAGGACTTTGTTCTCAAGAAAATCGAAAGTATTCTCAGTCTTCCTAACGGAATTATTTTAATCACGGGGCCGACGGGTTCTGGTAAATCGACAAGTCTCTATTCCTTTCTAAGTGAACTAAATACTTCTGACACCCGAATTGTAACGATTGAGGATCCCGTGGAGAACAAGCTGGAAGGCGTAATGCAAATCGCGGTAAAGAGTGAGATTGGTCTGACATTCGCAAGCGGTCTTCGTTCGATTCTGCGGGCTGACCCAAACATTGTGATGCTTGGTGAGATTCGTGATCTTGAAACTGCTGAGATTGCGATCCGAGCTTCACTAACGGGCCACCTTGTATTCTCGACCTTGCATACCAATGATGCTCTCGGAGGGATAAGTCGATTGGTTGATATGGGAGTTGAACCCTTCTTGGTCGCCGCTTCGGTCCGAGCGTTTCTGGCCCAGCGATTGGTAAGACGTCTTTGTAAGAACTGTAAAACTCCAGTAGAGGTCCCGCTTGATCAGCGGGTGCGCCTCGGGATTCCGGATTACGTCACGGGACAGGCATATGAGCCGGTTGGTTGTGATAAGTGTCGAAATACCGGATTCTCAGGACGTTTGGCGATTTACGAAGTGATTCTCATTGGTAATGAGATGGAAGAACTTGTGGCAAAAAATTCGGATTCTCCTACCTTGAAAGCTCAGGCGGTTAAGGACGGTTATATTCCCATGCGGGAGTATGGTTGGTATAAAGTGATGAAGGGGGTAACAACGATCGAGGAAGTTGTTTCGGTCACCGCGACCGATCTGGCATCAGATCACTAAGAACTTAAAGATTAAAAAAGGTGGCTAGTTTTACTTACAAAGCTCTCAACGGAGGTGGTTCGGTGGTAACAGGATCTCTCGATGCTGGGGACCGGGGCGAAGCTCTTCGCCAGTTAGGCCGAAAGGGACTGCAACCGGTCTCAATGAGCGAAAGTGCCGCTAGCAAAGTTCCTCCAAAAAAAGTCGCGGGTAAGAGTGCTCCAGCAGCAGCTGGAGTTGCGAAAGTCAAAGAGGAGGAGGCAATTCCCGAAGGTCCGGTCAAACTGAAGCGCGGTGAGATTGTCCTCTTCACCGAGGAACTCTCTGATATGTTGGCTGCTGGTTTGCAGCTTGAGCCAGCTCTTAAGGCGATGGAGAATCGTCAGGAGCTGGGTAACCTTAAGGTAGTTTCTTGCAAGATCCGTCAGCTAGTTCGCGATGGTAACAGCTTTTCGTCGGCCTTAAAGCGAGTGAGTCCAAGTTTTGGTTCTCTGTATTGCAATCTCGCTGCGGCAGGTGAGGCGAGCGGTGCCCTCGATACAATTTTGGAACGCCAAGCCCATTATCTCAAAACGCTGCAAGAGCTGCAGGGTAAGGTTGTTCTCGCGCTGATTTACCCTTGTTTTTTGGTTCTGGCTGGAGTCGGAGTGGGAATCGTTTTTGTGACCCAGCTTATTCCGCAGCTGACCGGCTTGATCGAAAGTAGTGCCGGTGGTCAGATTCCGCTTGGCGCTAAGCTGCTCATGGGGACTTCCGATTTCTTCATGAAATGGTGGATCGTCATCATGTTGGTGATCTCCGCGAGCTTAGTCCTCTTTAAGGCATGGAAAGATAACGAAGCTAACCGGCCAACTTGGGACCGCGTGAAACTCAAGCTGCCCCTTTTTGGTAGAGTGATTGAGCATCGTTTTTACGTTCAATTTCTAGAGACAATGGCAAATCTCGTGGGTAACGGCCTCCCACTTTTGAGAGCTCTTGAACTCACAAAAGAGGCAACTCCGAATCTCTATCTGCAAAAGCATCTGGACGAAATGCTCGAATGGGTGGGTGATGGTCGGTCGCTGTCAGCCTCGCTCAGCCGCACTGGTGCCTTTGCTCCACTTCTGGTCGATATGGTCTCGGTTGGTGAGCAAACCGGGAAGATTGACAAATCGCTTAGAAAAGCAGCGGATCGCTTTGATAAGGAACTTAATAACGCTCTTCAGGCAATTATGGCTTTGATTATGCCGGCTGTTTTGTTGGTCATGGCGGTGCTGATTGGCTCGATGGCCTATCTCATGATTACCGCAATCTTCCAAACCATCGAGAGTATCGGTAGCCGATGATTGAGGCTGATCAGGTCTATCGTTCGTATACTCTGGCTAAGAAGAAGATCGAGGTTCTTCGGGGGGTCAATTTGAAGATTGAGTCTGGAGAAAAAGTTTTTCTGTGTGGCCCAAGTGGAGCTGGAAAAACGACTCTGATGTATACTTTGGCTGGATTAGAGAATCCTCACGAGGGACGAGTGCTCATTGATGAGACGGATTTTTATCAATTGTCATCAAGTAATCAGGCAAACTTACGGAACGAAAAAATTGGTTATATTTTTCAGAACTACTTTCTTCTACCCGAGCTCACCGCGATTGAAAATGTGATGGTGCCTGGACTAATTGGGCTCAAAGCGGATCAAGAGTTGGCCAAGTCAGCCTTGTGTCGGGTCGGCCTTTCAGAACGGTTTGATCACCTGCCGGCGGAGCTTTCAGGAGGCGAGCAGCAACGCGTAGCCATTGCTCGGGCGCTGGTGAATTCTCCGTCGATCATCTTTGCCGACGAGCCGACCGGAAATCTCGATTCTGCGAATGGCGAGGAGATTATGAATATTCTGATGGAAGTCGTGGATGAACGAAAGGCTACCCTGGTTGTTGTCACTCATGACACCAGTCTTTCAATCTTGGGGGATCGCGTTTTGACGATCAAGGATGGAGTGGTGGTGGATGATTAGGATATCGGATTGTGGGTAGAGTGGCGTGCGGTGTCGTTCTATGTGAATCGCGGATCAGTAGTGTTAGGCTTTACAGGTTGCGAGGTAGGGAGATGGTAAGTGAACTTCTTGGTTCCAATCTGCAATTATGTTAGCCTCTGTTTTATGGACAGTCTGATAGGTCATCTCAACCAGGGGGAAGAATTAGCGCCTCGGGAAATTGCTACGGCTGCCGATTTTCTTTTAGATGAATCGGGCGATGTTGCTAAGAAGGCTCACTTTTTGAAAGCGATGGCCGAGAAGGGGGAGAGTGCTGCGGAAATCGCGGGGTTTGTTTCAGTCTTTCTTGAGAAGGCCGAGAGACCTTCTTTTTATGATCATTCGTTCAATGGCCCGACAATTGATGTTTGTGGTACTGGGGGAGATAAGCTCGATCTCTTTAATGTTTCAACGACAAGTATGTTTTTGGTTGCCGCTGCTGGGGGGGTGGTTGTTAAGCATGGAAACCGTGGGATCACATCGAAGAGTGGTGGTGCGGATGTTCTGGAAGCTCTGGGTATTTCGATTGACCTGCCATCCGAGAAAGTGGGGACGTGCCTTGAAAAGGCGGGTGTGGGATTTCTTTTCGCTCCCAAATATCATCCGGCTTTCAAGGCTGTAGTTCCAGTTCGGCAAATGCTTGCCAAGGAGGGCCGGAAGACGATTTTTAATCTTATAGGGCCTCTCTTGAATCCCGCGAATCCTGAGTGCCAGTTGGTTGGGGTCTTTGATCCTAAACTTTGCCCGGTGTTTGCAGAGATTCTACAGCGATTGGGGCGCGATAGCGCTTGGGTGGTGAACGGGGCAACTATGGATGGTCGCTCGGTTGATGAAATGAGCCTGATGGGGCCAACCCGAATTTGTAAATCGGGTCGTGATCAGGAGCAGGTTGACGAGGAGGTGAAGCCTTCCGACTTGGGTCTCGACGTAGTGGAGGTGAAAGACCTGAAGGGGGGTGATGCGGTTGCGAATGCCAAGATTTTAGAGGACATTCTTGCCGGTCGCGAAAAAGGGGTGAAGTGTGACATGGTTCTTTTGAATGCCGCTGCGGCAATGGCCTGTGCTGGGCTCGCCAACAACTTAGAAGATGGTTTGTTAAAAAGCCGGAAGGTGATCGCTGATGGAAGTGCGTTCGAACGACTTCGTTTACTCAAGGAAAGCGCAAAATAGTTTACAATCCAATAAGAAAAACCAGAAGGCGTCTACCCCCTGATTTTCATTGTGAATGAGACTATTCGTTGTGGGTTAGGCTGCTCCTCCCCCTGAGTTCGCGAGAGCTTTATCCTCTTCGGGGAGGTATGGGGCAAAGCGACCTTTCTCGATCGATTTCATGTAAGCTTCCTGTGGGGAAATCATCCCAGATTCAAGCTTTTCAAAGATGGCGTCATCCATGAACTGCATGCCTAGGGCTTTCCCCCCGATGATGACATCATAGAGCTTCTGTGTGGCACCTTCGCGGATAATTGCCGCGACTGCTGGAGTCGCAAAAAGAATTTCATTCACAGCAACTCGACCTGGTTTATCGACGCGCTTGCAGAGAAGTTGAGCAACGACACCACGGAGGGAAGCTGCGAGCATTGTTCGAACCTGCGATTGCTGATCGGAAGGGAAAACGTCAATGATGCGGTCAACCGTCTTTCGTGCGTTGTTGGTGTGCAGGGTTCCGAAAACTAAAAGACCGGTCTCCGCTGCAGTCAGAGCGAGTGAGATAGTTTCGAGGTCACGCATCTCACCAACGAGCACGATGTCAGCATCCTCTCGGAGACAGGCCCGCAAGCCGTCGGAGAATTCCGGCGTTTGGATGGGCACTTCACGTTGGGTGATGATAGAGCTTTTACTGCTATGAACGAATTCAATCGGCTCCTCAATCGTAATGATGTGACGATTAAAATTAGAGTTGATGTAGTCAATCAATGCCGCGAGTGAGGTGGATTTTCCAGATCCGGTCGGTCCGGTCACTAGAACGAGTCCAGACCGCATATGGCCAAACTCCTTTATTACAGGAGGAAGGTTTAGGTCCTCGATGGAAGCGATCTCGGTCGGGATAAGACGAAAAACGGCAGCGAGTCCGTTCTGTTGTTTCATATAGTTACAACGGAAGCGGGATTGCTCGTCCATCTCATAGGCGAAGTCAAGATCGCCACACTCGAGGTATTGTGCAAAAGGGCCTGGTTCGCAAATTTCAGAGAGGATCTCTTTAAAATCCTCGCCATCAAGGATGCCCTCTTCGGGGATTATGGAGACTCCGCCGTGAACGCGAACCTTTGGAGGGGCGCCTTCTGAAAGGTGGAGATCGGACCCGCCTGAAGAGACGAGGTATTGGAAAAGACGGTCAATTTTAGCCATGCCAAAAAGTGTGGTGTTTATGATGTGAAATTAGGATTGGAAGAAGAGTTTCATCTGCTGCTTATCTTCGCAGCGGAACATGACTTCCTCCTGGGAGGCGATGCCCTGAGTGTAGAGATTTCGGAGAGATTCATCCATGATGATCATGCCGACGTTTTTGCCGGTCTGCATAATGCCTGGAAGCATGAAGGTTTTTCCATCACGGATGGTTGCCGCGACGGCAGCGGTGTTGACGAGTAACTCGAGTGCCAGCGCGCGTCCAGAGCCATCAGCCTTTGGGACGAGCTGTTGGGAAAGAACGCCGCGCAAAGATTCGGAAACCATGATGCGAATCTGATCTCGTTGCTCAACGGGGAAGACGTCGAGAACCCGGTCAAGGGTCCGGGGTGCGTTGCCGGTGTGCAGGGTGGCTAGAACGAGGTGACCGGTCTCCGCAGCAGTGAGTGCAAGCTGGATTGTCTCCAGATTACGCATCTCTCCGACCATGATGATGTCTGGATCCTCTCGGAGTGCTCCACGCAGCGCTCGCGGGAATGATTCGGTATGCGCCCCAACCTCGCGTTGGTTAACGTGGCAACCCTGGGATTCAAAAACATATTCGATAGGATCTTCTAGAGTAAGGATGTGGTCCTCGCGGTCCTTGTTAATGAAGTCAACAAGGGCAGCCATGGTCGTGGACTTACCCGAACCCACTGAACCGGTGATGAGAATCAAGCCATTCTGATAACGAGTAAGGGGCTTGATGTGTTCGATGGGAAGGTCGAGTTCTTCCATCGTTCGGATTGTGGTGGAAATGATTCGGAAAACGATTTCGTATCCAAGACGTTGTTTTACTACTGATGCACGGAAACGGCCAGCGGCGTTTTGATAAGCGAAATCAACATCGCCGATTTCCTGAAGGTGTGCCCATCTATTGTCATCTAGGAATGAACGCGCGAGCCGCTCTGTGTCTGCAGCCGTGAGTGGGGCATGTGTGTCCCAGATGGGCGAGAGAGTTCCGAATCGCCGCCAAGCAGGAGGATAGCCGGTCGGAAGGTGGACATCGGAGCAATCGTATTCGATCCCGATCTGGAGATACTCGTCAACGTGGGCGAGGACTTCGTGTTCTGACATGGATGGTGTGTGTGATTAAAAGAAGGAAAGCAGGAAATTGACCACGAAGAGAAATCACTTTTGTGGCGGGCCGCCAAGCATGGAATTCTCCTGTTCGCGGTGTAAATGCGCTTCTGCGTATTTGCGTGCGTAATTCAGGGCCATTGTAGTGAGTGCTGGGCGGGCAAGATTAAAGACGAGTTTTCCCGTGCGAAAAAGAAGGCTCCGGTTTTTTTGTTGGTCCTTGTAAATCACCTTCTTGCTGCGAAGGAGCCGCATGCCAAGAAAGGTGATTCCGGCTGCGGCTGCGGCCCAGCGCTTCGGGTGCCTTTTGACTGATAAACGAAGTTGGTAAGCCAGGTCTAATTCCCTTCGAAGCCCGCGATAGCGAGCAGAAAGATCACTGCGCTGTTGATCCAGGTCTTTAATTAGGGCTGCTTTTTTTGCCTGGTCCATTGCTGGTCTTTTTTGAATTCGTTTCGGGTGTATTCGAAAATCGGCGCGTCCTTATTGGTTTTGTTACCTTTTTTGATCAAAACTGAACCAATTATCAAATGGAGAAGAGCGATGCCGAGGGCTACACCAGTCCAATTTTCCAATGAGAACGAAGATCCGTCTAGAACGAAGCCCAGTAACCCGATGACCCCGGCCAAGAATAAAGAATATCCAATCGTTAAGCATACCGCCCCTACAACGGTGAAGTAGAACTTACGCCCGTAGACTTCCATAGCCTCCTTGGCCTCAATCGCAAAAAGCTCGGCCCGCACACGGGTGTGGGTTGAGGCCTTCTCAACAAAAGCTCCAAGTTCCTCCTTCAACCCTGATGAACTGTCGTCAGATGAAGAGTTTTTTTTGGCAAACCCCATTTTTCTCTTAGCGGCGGATCAGGAGTCCGAGAACAAATCCTGCACCTGCTGCGGCCAGAACTGCTTTGGTTGGGTTTTCCCGGACATAATCTTCCATGGTGATGTGAAGTTCGCGCGCCTTTTCGCGGGTGTCCTCCCACTGGTCGGTCGCTGCTCCTCGGAGTTGAGCGGCAGTTTCACCGGCTCCTTCACGAATCGCTTCGATTTTCTCGCTCGCCACCGACTTTAGGTCGTTGGCCTTGTCTTGAGCTAGTTCACGGAACTGGGCTGCTTTTTGTGCGGCAGCCTGCTTAAGGGCAAGGGCATTTTGCTCGGTTTTAGATGGCTTAGGTTCGGGTGTTTTGCCTTCGGCGGCGGCGCGGAGATCGTCGGCAGCCGAGCCGGCATCAGGGGTGTCTGCAAATGCATCAGTCATGATGGAGTAACTTTCACCCTAATCGCTTGTAATGACAAGAGATTCCTCTGCAATCAAAGGTCGAGATATTGTGCGATTTTCTCGTGAACTTCGGCCGGAGATTGCTCGGCATCAATGCGGCGAACAAATTTGTCCTCTAGAGAGGCGAAGACATCGTGGCATTTTTGCAGAGCATCGCGTTGTTCGAATTCATTTGCCTGACCATCTCTGACTCCAATCCGAGAAAGAGCGGAGTCGAGATTGAGTTCAAGAATAAAGACAAGGTCGGGAAGCGGCGCGAATTTCTCGTTGATTCTGCGAATCTCCCTTGGATCGAAGCCGCGAATGCCTTGGTAAGCCATTGTTGAAAAATAGTAGCGGTCGAGAATGACTACAGCACCTCGTGCCAAGGCGGGATTGATCAGAGTTTCGACGTGCTCGCGGCGGTCGAGATGGAAAAGATCGAGCTCTTCCTGAGCGGAGAGTCGTCCGGTTTCTGCAGATTTCCGGAGGCGGGTTCCGTGCGGGCCATCGGTTGGTTCTTTTGAAACAATGACTTCTTTTCCTTTCGCCCTGAATGCCTCGGCGAGCAGCTTGACCTGGGTGGACTTGCCGGTGCCGTCGATTCCCTCAAAGACGATAAACATGGAAGAAAGATGTGGCACGCCCAGCAGGACTCGAACCTGCAACCCCCGCATTAGAAGTGCGATGCTCTATCCGGTTGAGCTATGGGCGCTTGACCGGGGAGGTTCTAGCGAGAGCTTTAGCGACAGACAAGGTCGATGAGTCACAAGAGGGTAATTTTTTTTCGATATCGCTGAAAACCGGAATTCGAAGCTGTTCCTGATCGATTTGCTCTTGGTCGCGGGGAAAGTCAGGCCAAGGAAGGGAAATTTCGGCTAAATGAAAACAAGTCCAGGCTCTCCAGCTACGAAGTTCGGCGTGATCTCCGGACATTCGGGAGGCCAAGTGTTGGAAATGGCGAACGGGATTACCAATGAAGAGATTGTCCCTGCGATGGGCTAAAAACCAGACAAGCGCGGAATAAGGTGCGGCTTGGTCAGGGATCATCGAAGCTTTGTTGAGTTGGAGAATGGCTTGGGCAGGTTTTTCTTGAAGCCAAAGCGACTGTGATAACTCAAGACAGGCTCTATGAAAGGTGGGTCCGCCTTTGGCGCGATGCTGGCGGGTGTGATAAGGTCCAAGATCCGGAGAAGCCTCTGGGAGATGGGGATTTAACACAGGAGTGATTTAAGGTTTCCTGAAGGGTGATGGCGAGGCACAATCTGCCTAGTTCTCCATGGTTGAAACTTGGCAACAGATTGCGCTCGGCGTATTAGTCCTTCTTGTTTTTACAAGCTTTATCAAGGAG
>Ga0315322_10000203_pt1 | contig 41495 bp, 29 predicted proteins | sample M110021515metaG_FD_203461 | JGI IMG/M metagenome (GOLD analysis project Ga0315322, IMG submission 203461) | Ammonia-oxidizing marine archaeal communities from Monterey Bay, California, United States - M1 100m 21515 | ecosystem: Environmental > Aquatic > Marine > Intertidal zone | place: USA... | reverse complement strand
CCGAACGAGCGATGAGTCGCATGGGCTGAATAAAATCTGCGGTTGGGCCCACGGCGTTGGCCACGGCGCCAGAGGCGTCGGAAGTGAACCCGTAGAAGGGTGCTCCGATTACAGCTTCGTTCACGACCCCGCCGGCCGAGGAGGTAGCGGCGGATAGTCCGAAAGGTAAAAGTGAAAGGAATGCAAGAATGGAAAAAACTTTTTTGTACATAACCGTAGGTGAAATGTTTAGATTTTGGGCCTGCGAGAGTTAAGAGTCAAAGGGAAAGTAAGTTTTAAGGGAGGGAACAAGCCGACAGGGTTATGGGCATACCGGGATCAAGTAGAACGTCGGCGCAGTGTTCGCTCTCGACTTGCACCAAGGCATGGAATAAGATGGAGGCCGATGTATGGAAGAGTTTTGACTTTGTTCTCGGTTGCCTCGTTTAGCGTGGCGAATACCTTTGGAGCGACTTTCGATTTTCGCACGCCCGATCAGTTCAACACGATCAAGGTGAGCATCAACACGTCTTTCGGAAACGGACAGCTTAAAGGGGAAATTCGCGGAGCCGGCGGAACGATTGATTTCCCAATGAAGCGACCCGAGACTGCACGGGGGAGGATTTCCATCGATGCCCGCGGCATAAGACTATTTCACGGTAAGTCTCAAGCGGTGGTGCACACCTCGACTTGGCTCGACACCGCCCGTTTCCCACAGATCACCTTTGCCATGAAGGGTGTTAAAAACATTCATTGGTCGCGTAATACGATACGAGGCGACCTCGTGGGCACGCTCACCTTGAAAGGAAAGACCAAGGAGGTTGTTTTGCCGTCAGTCTTTCGTTACCAACGGGGGGGAAGAAGGAGTCTGGACGGACGATCAGGAGATTTACTGGAAGTACAAGCGACGCTTTCCATCCTGAGGGGAGAATTCGGTATTAATCCGGGAGGGATGCTGGATAAAGTTAAGAACGAGGTATCGGTTACCGTGAACCTGCTTGCCCATTCGGCTCAGGTGAGACCTCTGTTGCCCTGCAGTTTGTTCGTGAACCCTTAAGCGACAAAGGCCCTCAGTCCGGAATCCAAGTCAAGGCGTGGCACAGGGCGAGAGCGGCGGCATCGGACTCGTCGTACGACAAGGGTTCCGGCAGTTGCAACATCTGCGCCATGGTGCGAGCTAGCTGCTCCTTGCTCGCACGGCCGAAGCCGACTACGGCTTGCTTGACTCGTAAGGGAGCGTATTCGAAAACGGGTAGCTCGAGGACGGCAGCGGCGGAAAGCGCCGCGCCGCGAGAAGCGCCCATGATTTGGGCGGTCTTGAAGTTGTTTACGTAGATGGTCTCCTCGCAGGAAAGGTGGCGAGGATTCCATTTTTTCGCCATGGCTGCGACCGCCTTGTGAATTTCGCCCAAACATTCGACGAAGGGCACCTTGGGCTTTAGCTTTAGGGTAAGCGAATCGAGCAGGCGATGCGGACGGTTGGGCTCAAACTCGACGACGGCCAATCCCATTCCCCTGAGACTGGGATCGACGCCCAATACAAGCCCCGAGTAGGGAACCTTTTTAAGTAAAGCCTTGGGATCGATGGCGGTGACCGCCCTGCCCTTTCCCGCCAAGTGCTCGGCCCAAAGTTTTCGTGAGCTTCTTGCCATGAGAAAAAGCTAGAACACCATGCGGAACCCGGCGAGGACAATAAAGAACCACACCAAGGTCTCGAAGAGTTTCTGGTTGATCCGATGAACGACGAAAGGAGCAATCGCGGCCCCGATTACGGCGGGAATGAACATCCACCAACTGACGGACATCGACTCGAAAGTGATGATCTCCAGATCGATCATCAAAGGAACTTTTGACACGTTCACGATGAGGAACAACCAAGCGGAAGTGCCTATGAATGCGTACTTGGGCAAAGCCATGGCCAAAAGGTATAGCTGGGCGACGGGTCCGGCGGCATTGGCAAGCATTGTGGCGACTCCTCCGAGTAAGCCGAGAAAGGCCCCGAGGGCGAGAGAACTGCGTGAGCCTTGGTCGCCTTCCACGGCTCGCTTGCGCTTCCTTCTCGACTTCATAGTGAAATGCATGGCGGTCATGGAAAGAAGAATGAGACCGATGAGAACCTTGAGGAGGGATACTCTCTCGTCGTTTGCCTGAAAGAAACCGAAGACCTTCCACCCGACAAGGATTCCGATTATGAAAAAGGGAAGAAGCCGGGCGATGAACTTCCATTCCGCATGGCGACGATAGACGATAGTGGCGGTGACGTCGGCCGAGATGAGCACGGGTAAGAGCAGCCCAACGGAAAGAGGCACGCCGGCCAAGCCCAGCTTATCCTCGAGCACGAGGGCGTAGATGGCCACGGTAAGGTTTCCCGCACCCGGGAGACCACCCTTGCTCATTCCCATAATGAGAGCCCCAAAAGCTAGAAGTGTCCAGTGGGCGATCGTGAGAGATTCCATGAGAGAGCAAGCGCGCTTCAGGAAAGTTCGAAAGTTCCTGCGTTTACGCGAAAAACGTCCCAAGCCTCGGGATCGCCCGATTCCCCGGGGTGAACGGTTCCCGTTGCGAATACTTGAGCGTCATCGGGAAGTAGTTTGTGGAAGTTAGCCTTACGCTCGGAGTCGAGTTCCCCCAAGGCATCGTCGACGAGTAATACGGGCACGGTACCGCAAATATTCCTAAGAAAAGAAAACTCCGCCAATCGCAAGGCGAGCACAAGTCCCCGTTGCTGGCCCTCGGATGCGAGGTGACGGGCATCACGAGAATCGAGTAGGAAACGAAAATCGTCGCGATGCGGACCTCTCCGAGTGGATCCGAGAACTCGATCTCGCTCGCGTCCCGCGAGGTATCGATCGGCCACGGTGGCTTGGTCCATGTATTCCAGGTCGGGCTTGTACCCGAGCGAGGCTTCCTCGCGGCTCGAGGAGATAGAGGCGTAACGCTCGGCCAGAAGTCCTGACAGCACGGGCAAGGCCTCACGCCGCAAGCGAGTGAGCTCGACCGCCGCGGGAACGAGAGAGGCCTCGAAGGCATCTAGTTCGGCATCGCCGCCGCCACGCTTGAGGAGGGCATTTCGCTCGCGAAGGCAACGGTGGTAATTTCGCAGAGTTTCGAAATAAGTTGAAGAAGACGTCGACAAAGTGACGTCTAGCCAACGACGACGTTCACCGGGTCCGTCTCGAACGAGTCTGAAATCCCGAGATGACAGAGCTACTGAAGGAAAACGACCCATGTAATCGGCCAGTCGCGCAATCCGTTCGCCATCCAGCTCGACATGCTTGGCACCCTTGGAATCGAGACGAAGCAAGACTTCGCTCTCGTTGCCATCATCACCTTGAAATCGGTGAAAAAGGCTGGCATCGGAAGCATCATGCATGACGAGGCTCTCGGTGCCGCCGAAACGAAAGGAACGAAGGACGCCGGCAAAGGCGATGGCCTCGAGCAGGTTAGTCTTTCCTTGCCCGTTGGGTCCCAAGAAAAAGGTTCGTTGCCCCGAGAAGCTCAAGGCGGCCGCTTCCACGTTGCGGAAGTTCTCCAAGTTCAAGGCCAGAAGTCGCACGGAAAGACTAGATCGAGACAACCTTGGAGAAGGGCGAATCGGCTTGAAGCTCTTCGTCGGCAAGACGAAATGCATCGGCAAGGGCGGACCAGTCGGCGGGTGTGGTTTCGCGAGAACCGCTCACCCTTACGACCCGACGGGCTTGCTCGGAAGAAAGACCCATTGCCGACGAAACGTGAGAGGGGCCATCCTTTGCCAAGGCGCAAGCGGAACCAGTGGAGACCTCGTGACCCATTTTCTCCAACTTTCCGACCCATCGAAGATTGTCGAACCTCGGCAATAGAAGCGTGGAGACGTTCCAAAGGCGTGAAGCGTTCTCCCCGATCACCTCGATCTCAGGAATGGATGCCCGAAGAGACTCCTCAAAAGCGTCGCGAGCTTGCTCGAGAATGGGCGTCTCGCCAAAGGAGTCCGCTTCTTCCAAGGCGGCCAACATAGCGGCCGCTCCGGGATAATTTTCAGTTCCGGCTCGGCGACCGCCCTCTTGTTCTCCTCCAACTATAAAACTGACTTTGGCCGGAGCTTTAAGTAGGCCCACGCCCTTGAGACCTCCGAATTTATGGGCGCTGGCTGAAAGGTAATCGCAAGCGTTGAATTGACTCGAAGGGAGTTTCCCGAGCCACTGCGTAGCATCGCAGTGAAAGGGTACCCCGTGAACTCGACAGACGTCAGCGATCTGCTCCCACATCTGGATGATGCCCGTCTCGTTGTTCGCCGCCATGACCGAAACGAGGACGACTTCATTCGCTTCAAGCGCAGGAGCAATCGCTGCAGGATCGACGATTCCTGAGCCATCGGTGGAGAGTTCATCGACCCGACTTGGGAAATAACGACTTGCCGACTCGCGAACGCTCGGGTGCTCGACGGGAGAAAGCAAGACACGGGCATCCGGAGAAGATCCACCGGCGAGATGGGAAAAAACAGCGTTATTTGACTCGGTTGCCCCGGAGGTAAATGAAATCCCTGCGGGATGCGTCCCGAAAAAGGAGGCCAGCTTTTCACGAGCGAGATCAAGCTTCACTTGTACGCGAGCGGCGGTCGTGGATGGCGACGACGGATTACGCCAATCTTCAGAAAGCGCTTCCGAATAAGCGACTAGGGCGACCTCGCAGGGACGGCTGGTCGCGTTGTTGTCGAAGTAAGCCATGCCCCGTGCCTACGAAACCCGGCTCAAGGAGCGGGACGCGGCGGTATGCGAAGTTTCTGCCCTATCTTGAGACTGCGCTTGTTGACCAAGACGTCTCGATTCGCGTTGTAAATGAGATCGATGTGAGCGGAGTCGCCATAAAACTTTCTGCTGATTGCGTAGAGGCTGTCCCCTTGCTGAACGACATGCGTGCGGGGGGTGGATGGCTTGGGTGGGGGCACCACGATGGGAGAGGCTGTAGGTGGAGACAGAGGCGTGGCAGTACCGACTGGCTGAAGGGAACCGACCGATTCCAATGGTAAACCGAGCCGAACACGCATATCCGACAATTCGCGCTTGAGCCCATGGTTTTCCTCTCGCAGGCGAAGAGCTTCAAGATGCTCGACGTAAGGTTCTCCGGGTAGCTTGCGAATGATTTCCCGTTCTGCAGTGACAATGAGCTGTTCAACGGTAGCCGCTTCCTTGGACTCCGGAGAGAGCTGAAGAAAACGGCGATAGTGGTAGATGGCAGCCACGGGATCTCGTCGATTATCCAACTTCATGAGGAGACGCCCCACTTCGATGTGAGACTGAGGAGACTGGATGATCCTCCGAGTGACGGAGAGAAATTCGTCGAGAGCTTCCTCGTCGTTTCCTTGCCGTAAGTGCGCTCGTCCTCGTTCGTAGGAACTATCGTTTTCCTCGATGCCAGGCAGATCGGAAGAACCGCAGCCTGTCCACAAGAAGAAGGATGCCCCAAGAAGAGCAAAGAGTGGAATGGTTAGTATGCGTATTTTCATTCTCCAACGCAGGTGAGGATGATTTTTCGAGAGTGAGGCGAGATACGATGTTCCCAGAGAAAGATTCCCTGCCAAGTACCTAGAAGAGGTCGCCCGTTGGCAAATGGAATCGTTTCGCTTGAACGAGTTAGAGCCATTTTAATGTGGGAAGGCATGTCGTCGGGTCCCTCGAAGGTGTGAATGAAGTGAGGATAGTCGTCGGGCACCAAATCATCCATAAAACGTTCGAGGTCTCGCCTAGCGGTGGGATCGGCATTTTCCATGAGGACAAGACTGCAGCTGGTGTGACGAACAAATACGGAAGCGATCCCGTCCGCAAAGCCGGATTCTCGAACGCCTTCCGCCAAGTCGCCGGTGATTTCGTAAGTCCCCTTCCCTGAGGATTGCATTAAGATTTCCTTACGAAAAATGCCCATATTGAGGTTTCTCGATAGTTAAGTAGCTAAGTTTTTGCAAGATCGTAGGACGAAAACTCTCAGCAAAGCAGTTCCGTCTCCGCGTTGAGCCAAAGGCGAAGGGATTCGAGTATTTCCGCAATTACACATTCATCTTGGACAAGCTCCCGCAAAGGAACGTTCAAGGTTTCGGCCGCAAAATGTCTCTGTTCAATGGGCAAGGATCTCCACCAGTCCTCCTTTACGGGGTAACCTTCAACCCGAGCAAATCGGTAAAGGGCTTTGAGATAAACGGCGTCGGGAGAGTATCCTTCCACCAGAGAATCCAGAGCATTGGCGAGGAGTTCGGCTGCAGGAGCCGGCTCGGCAAGGTGAGCGCCGTTTCGCTGATAAAGCAAAGACAGGGAAGAAGCCCTCTCGAGCCGAAGCTGACCGCGTGCTAATTCGGGGCGACGATGAAGCGGTCGCCACTCAGAGACGAACGATACAGAGTCGGTTCCGCTTCGGGGGCGACTGAGTCGTAATTCAACCTCGTCAAAGAGGTCGGGCAAAGAGCTTGAGGCTCGCTTCGAAGCTAAACGTTTGAAAACGAGAACGAGGCCTTCGTCGGAAGAGAAGACACGCATTCGAAGGCTACCCTCCCCGCTTTCCTCACGACTGAGGACAATTCCCTGAAGGGTACGGATCGGAAAGGCCATTCAAGAAGAATCAGGTTCGATTTTTCGAGCTTTCAGTCGGGATTGCGTGGCAGTCGTTTTTTTGGAGGGAGTTGGCTACGGGGACTTTACGACAGAAGGGCTGGAAGAACTTTGCGACTGTTCCTTCACCTTATTTGCATCGTATTCGGGAATGACAGCACCACCGGAAATCAACAGCTTCATACCTTCCCCCAAGGACATATCCATAGCAAAAACTTCTTCTCTGGGAATGAACAGAAGGAAGCCGCTGGTCGGGTTGGGAGTGGTTGGAACGAAAACCGTGGTCAATTCGCGACCTATGACGGCCTCGGTTTCACCATCGGCATCGTTTGTAAGAAAACCAATCGTGTAGCAGCCTTTCCGGGGATACTCAACCATTACCACTTGATTGAAAACGGCTCGATTTTCTTTACCAAAAGTATCAACGATTTGCTTCACCGTGCGATAAACGGTGCTAACGAAAGGTACTCGTCCCAAGACTTTCTCGGCAGAACTAATGAAAAATTTACCTAATACGTAATTGGAAAGAAAACCGAGAAAAGTGAGAGCAAGAACTCCTACTAAAAGGCCGACCGAAGCCAGCAATGTCTGCAAGCCGAAGAAAAAGCTCTCTTCCTCGAGCCCCATCTCGACGGCAAAACGCATTGCAGGAGCCTCGAACATCTCGAGTAAGAAGTTGAGTACGAATATGGTCGTGCCCAAAGGGAGGAAAATAAGGAGACCGGTAAGGAATGCGTTGCGGAATTTCTTAATCATCAAAGGAAAAGAAGATGGAAAGAATGACTATTCAGCAAGCAACTTTGGTGCGAGTCGAAAATCAGGTACAAGTCCTACTTTTTCGATAGAGCTCATGGAGTCACGCTCAGCTTCCCGCATGAGTGAACGGTCTTCGTCTTCAATATCGTCAAACCCGACTAGGTGTAGCCAGCCATGGATTAGATAGAGTGTGAGCTCTCGCTCTAAAAGATCATCCCGAGTCAGAGCTTCATTTTCGGCTCGCTCTACGGAAACGCAGATTTCGCCGGCAAAGCCTTCCACCGCATTGCCCGGAAACGTGATCACATCGGTGGGAGTCGGGTCGGACAAGAAATCGGCGTGAATGGAAGCCAGTTCCGCATCATTTAAAAACGCTAGGGAAAGCTCTCCCGCTAGCCCATGATCAGGACGAGAAGATTGAAGATGGTCAAAAAGGGCATTGAGAGAGTCGGCAGTAAAATCGAGGCGATCAAACCGATTGTTTGCTTCAAGCCGAATTGGATTGTCCGTCATTCTCCTCACCCTGTTCCGAATTTTTCTTCACATTTCGCCTTTCCCTCGCTCCATTCCTCTTTTTTGGCTTTTCATCCTCGGGGTACTCGATGCGGGAATGAAGCATATTTAGAATAGTTGAGATAAAACTAGACTTAATCGCAGCGATCTCCTCAAGAGTAAGGGGGCACTCATCGAGTTGCCCATCCTCCAAGCGATCGACAAAAATGGCCTCCAGCAACTCCTCTACACTATGCGTGGTAACTTTACGTAAACTACGAGCAGCCGCTTCAACGGAATCGGCGAAGAAAATAATGGCGCTCTCGCGAAACCTCGGCTTTGGACCATCATAGCGGTAAGTGCTTTCGTCAGGTTCATCCAAATCGGCTCCCTCGCCGAGGGGTAGCCTTTCCTGTCGCACCTGTTTCTTGGCTTCGTGATAGAAGTACTTGACCAAAGTGGTTCCATGATGTTGTCGGATGACGTCGCGCACGACCTTTGGGAGACCATGTTCACGAGCCATTTCCACCCCTTCCTTCACATGACTCTTTATTATTAGAGCGCTCATGGCTGGGTTGCGGCGAGAATGAGGATTCGCGAGCGCAGTCTGGTTTTCAGTAAAATACTCGGGTTGCTTCATCTTCCCAATGTCATGAAAGAGTGAGCAAGCCCTACAAAGCAAAGGACTTGCACCCACCGCGGCTGCGGCGTTTTCCGCAAGATTGGCCACCATCAAGCTATGATGATAACTTCCGGGAGCTTCAACTTGCATCCGGCGCAAAAGAGGATGATTATAATCGGTCAACTCGAAGAGAGTCACATCGGTCGCCACCTTGAAAATTCGCTCGAAGACCGGCAAGGCTCCAAGAACCAAACCTCCCGTAACAAGACCGGTTAACAAAGCAGCAACGCCATGATTAAAGATAGAGGTGAGAGTACTCCCGGCGATCAAGCCAATGGCGATCGCAAATACGGCGGCGACTAAACCCGCCATGGTCCCCGCCTTCAAAGCACTACCTCTGAGACGAACGTCTCTGCAGAAAAACGCGCCCATGAGAGAAGCCCCCAACGAAATGACAAGCGACTCGACTCCCGTATCTTGCATAGCAGCGTGGAAAGTACTGGTCATTAACGCGGCGACAGCCCCCATCTTGGGACCAACGGTAATCATGACGACCATTGAGGAAAATGCAACCGGCAGCAAATAAGGAAGCATGCCGACGAGCAGAGGATTGCCACCGAAAAGGTCCGTGCCTCCAAGTTCGATGACACCACGAGAAAGCAACAAGTTGCCCAAAACCGCAGTAGCCACGATACCTGTTTTGGCGCCGCTTCGCCAAAAATTAGGGAGAACCAAGCTGATATAAAGAAGGGAACAAAGAAAAGTCGTACAAGTCAGGAGGATTCTGCGAGCCAATAGACCTCTCTCATCTGCCGACAAGTCGATAAACCTCTTGTATTTCTCCATAGCATCTTCGGTCACTTCATCTCCCTTGCGAAGAATTACATCGCCCTCGCTTACACTGACTTCATATTTGTCGGTTTGAATGGCACCGATTTTACGCTCTTGAGCCTGTATGGTCTTGGATCGGTCAACTGTCCGTAAAAACAATCCTTGACGGGCTATGGTTGAAAACGCCGCAGACAATTCAGCACGCAACTGGAGGGCTTCGACCGAAGAATTTGCATCGGGCATGGCAACAATGTCCCCCAAGGCCAAACCATCTGCCGGGAAAGGTCCGTCATCTTCGATTCGGGTACGAACTTCAGAAATAAAATGCGCAACATGAGGAAAACGAATACGAACCGAAGCGATATCGAAAAGGAGTTCCAATCCGGCGTCCACTCCACCTATGACTGCTAGATTATTTGCAGTTTCAGACATTCTCCTCGAGATGGCTAAAGTCGCGTTTGCCTCAGAAAGAAATTTTTGATCCGACGAAGGGTCAACCAACACACCGGTGGCATGAAGGTGGCCCAAGGTTTCGGTCATTTCATCAAAGAGTGATCCCAAACTGTCTTCGCTTCGGATTAACCCTAGAACTCTCATTTCCTCGGGTGAAAGCTCCAAGCGAAAGGTGACCATCAATTCCTCCTGCAAGGCGTCTCGAGCCAAGTTCAAAGATTCACCTGCTTTTCCCATATTTGCGACCAGTCTATCCTTAAGAAGAATGAGCGACTTGGCAAAGTCCTCCTCCCCGGCAAAATCGCGGGAATACTCCAGAGGCGTCGAAGTACGAGTCCAAGCCTCAAGTTCCTGCCGAAGGAATCCGCTCGAGTACTTGAAATTTCGATCGGAGTAGACGTTTTCAGGAGCCACTTCGCCTAAAGTCCCTACAGTGGGAGGGGCCTGCCCCACAAAACAAATCAACACCACTGCAGTCGCAAACAACAAAGTCAAACCCGCGAGCCTCAATCGGTGCCGAAGTAAAGGCCCAAATGAATAAGCTTTCCCCTCAAGCTCGTCCTCATCCTCGTCAACGGACTTACGACGCCCGCCGCGGCGCCCATTGCCTCGGCGAGTTTTACTTTCGAAGAACTTAACCATTTACTTGAGACTTTCCTTCTTTCGCTTCGAAGTCCCCTCGGTTCTTCTCGGAATAAGCGTCGTAAGCTCGAATGATGTCGCTGACCAAGGGATGTCGCACCACATCTCGATCATCGAATCGGTGAAACGGGATCTTGTCCAAGCCCTCTAGGATATTAACGGCTTGAACTAGCCCTGAATCCCAGCGTCTGGGAAGATCGATTTGGGTAAGGTCACCGGTTACCACCATCTTACTTCCCTCGCCTAGGCGCGTTAAGAACATCATCATCTGCGAAGAGGTGGTATTCTGGGCCTCGTCCAACAAGGCGAAGCATTTAGACAAAGTACGTCCGCGAATGTAAGCCAGAGGAGCAATCTCGACAACTCCACTTTCCAGTAACTTACGAGCTTCTACAGCACCAAGAGCCTCATCCATAGCATCGTAAAGTGGACGGAGGTAGGGCAATAATTTTTCCTCCAAATCTCCGGGCAGAAAACCAAGAGCCTCACCTGCCTCAACGGCGGGTCGAGCCAAAATAATTTTTTCGACCTCGCCGCGCAGCAAAGAATCCAAGGCCGCCGACATAGCAAGAAAAGTCTTTCCCGTACCAGCAGGACCAAGGCCAAAGACGATGTCGTTCCCCATTATTTTACGCAGGTATTCTTTTTGCGCAAGATTGCGCGGAACCACACTGGTTTTACGGAGCCTAAGGACGAGGGGCTCGTCGAACAGTTCTCGAAATTCTTTCCCTTGGCCCTCCACCACCTTCATCAAAATTCTATTGAAATCTCCATTCCGAGGAGCAAACCCTTGCTCTCGACCGAGACGTAAAAGCTCGAATAATTCCTCAGTTCGAGCCAAGGGCACCTCGCCTCCTTCGATTCGCAACACGCCACCGCGGGCAACTAAAGTCGAGCCAAGTGCATTTTCAACTAAACGCAAGTTCTCAGGGTTTTCACCATAGAGAGTGTGCAGGAAACGCTCGCTCTCGAATTTGATTTCCGTGAAAGGCATGGGCGACTATTCAAGTCGGGCGGCAACGCAGGAGCAAAGTTTTTCACAGGTTGCGTCAAGGGACTCAGGAAGTACGCGAGTCTCAGTCAGCACGGGCATGAAATTGGTGTCCGATTTCCACCGGGGCACTATGTGGGCGTGCATGTGCTCCGGTATCCCAGCGCCGCCTGTGGCACCTTCGTTGATACCTAGATTGAAACCATCAGGCGAGAAGGCATCCTCAAGAATATCTTGGCCAAATGCCATCAAGTTCATGAGATCCACTCGCTCGTCTGCTTCAAGATCACGAAGGCGAGGAACCTCTCGAAAAGGGACCGCGAGCAAATGGCCGGGATTATAGGGATACTTGTTCAACACAAGGTAAGCGTACTTAGCCCGATGGATAATGTACACAGCCCGATCGTCCCCTTGCTCAGGAAGCCTGATGAACGGATTTCCATCGCCCTCTCCTTCCGATGGAACGCTCAAGTACTCCATCCGCCAATAAGCATGCAAATTACGCATCAATCAAAATGAGGAAATAAGATGACTATAGGGCGAAATAATCGACAGGAGTAAATGGCCGGCATACAGGAGAGGTATCAGCAGGATGACTTGGATTACCCAGATGAATAGAAAAGATAGAAGACATGTACTCTAGCCCGGAGAAAACAGTTGAGCAAGTTCGGATTCCACATGTAATTTTAACGAATGAAGTTGCCTTAAGACCACCCTAAGTCATGAGAAGGAAATCATGATATCGCTTAATCCATTCGATCGGTGAAAGTTCTTTTCGTAAGTCCGGAAGTCTCCCCCTTGGCGAGAACGGGAGGACTCGGCGACGTCGTGGGAGCACTGCCTGCCGCACTCAAGCAAGCGGGCGTGGATGTTCGCGTAATCTGCCCACTGCATCGAGGTTCCCTCGATGGCCTTAGAAGCAAACGCATAGGAGGTAAGCTTCGCATCAAGATTGGCTCCAAACTCTGCTATCCGCGGTTAGTGGAAACGCGCCTGCCCGGCACCGATGTCCCCGTCTACCTCATTGAGCACATTGGTTTCTTCGACCGGGCGGACATCTATGCAGGACCGAAAGGGGATTTCCTTGACAATGCCGAACGCTCCTTCGTGATTTGTAGATCCGCGCTAGACCTTCCTCGACTCGTAGAGTGGACTCCCGACGTATATCATGCCCACGACTGGATGGCCGCCGCGTTGCCGGCTTGCCTAAACGCAATTCCGTCGACCAAAGGAAACGTAAGACCCGCCAGCGTGCTGACAATACATAACCTAGAACACCAAGGGTCCTTCTCCCCTGAAAAGTTCGAGATATCAAACTTGCCTGAATCCTACTTCCAAATGGAAGGATTTGAACACTTCGGAAGGCTAAATCTGTTAAAAGGAGGGATTCAGCATGCCGACAAGATTACTACCGTTAGCCCGACTTACGCCAAAGAGATTCGTACCGAAAATCACGGACATGGACTCGATCCCTCTCTCGTCTATCGAGCCGCCGACCTCGTAGGGATTCTCAACGGCATGGACGAAGAAGCATGGAACCCCTCCAAAGACTCGGCACTACCTCAACCATTTTGCCGAGACACGGTCACAGCAGGTAAAAAAGCCTGTCGAAAAGCCCTGTCGAAAGAATTGCAACTTCCGTACAATCCCCATCTACCACTCTTCGGTGCGGTTTCTAGGCTATATTGGCAAAAAGGTCTCGACATGCTTGCCGAGCATCTACCCAAAGTGCTAGAGAAAAACGACTTTCAATTCGTATTGCTAGGCAGTGGTGACCCTCTTCAGGAAAAGGCTTTTTTGAACCTTGCGCATCGTTTCCCTAAAAAAGTCAGCACCTTCATTGGTTTCGACGACGGCCTAGCACGACGAATATTTGCCGGAACCGATTTTTTTCTGATGCCGAGTCGGTTCGAACCTTGCGGTCTAGCCCAACAATACGCGATGCGGTACGGTTCCCTCCCCATCGCCAACGGCACGGGAGGGCTGATCGATACGGTCAAAGACCTAAAGAAACACGCTAAGGAAGCAACTGGATTGATTTTAAATAACATAGAAGAAGATTCTTTAAATCATGCGTTTGGAAGTGCCTGCAACATATTCGCAGACGAAAAAAAGCTGAAGCTAATGAGAAGGAATGCCATGACGAGAAAAGCATCTTGGAAGGAACCCGCGGCATTCTATTCAGAGGTCTACAAATGGGCATTGGATAGTAAGTGGAGGCCCCCTGAAGCCGTTTGTGGATAACTTTTTGCCTTTCAGCTTGCAGGATAAAAACACCTCCTTCTACGATGAAGGATTTATTCATTTTTCAACTGGATTCAGTAGCTTTTTTATATGTTCAACGGAAGTCCATCCCGAACGTTCACCCGAGAAGCGGTTGATTCTTGGCTCTTGAAATTGGCCCGAACCGAATGGGAACATCAATTCGAACAATCCAGCTTGAACTCGGGACGGGAGCTCTATCGTCAAGGGGCTATTACTGCCATAGACCTACAACCCGACCAGGCAATCGTCTCAAGAAAGATTGAGCGGCAGGAAACTTATTCAGTAATTGAATGGAGCGATGGAATACCCGCAATGCGATTTTCCACCTTGGACTCGGAACTGGGGAGCGCAATCGGAATCGCAGGACTGTACGAAATCGAGGAATTGGTGGGCGAGGAACAAGCGCTTCATCCGATACTAGAGGAGGAATCAACTGAGGAGCCTCAGCAAAAAGAGACCTCTGATGCCGCCAGCACTCGATCCGAACCGCACAAGGAACACCTTGCAGCCAAGCCCGAATACTCTCTTGCCGTAGTTCTGGAGATTTCCACAACGGGTGGACTTACGGCCATGCCGAAGTGGAAGAAAGGACGCTCATTCACCCCTGTATACGGACCAAAATCCCAGCCGAAGCTAAATGACACCGACAGGGAAACCCTCTTGAGTTTTGTGGCTAAGGCAGGTCAACGAGGATTTTCCTTCGAAAAAAGAAATGGTTACTTTCGCCTTAGAAAATGGAAAACCATAGCAGAGTTCGCGGAAAACTCCCTTCCTAGCTGGCAAAAGCATTTCAGAATCTTGTTAAAGGGAGACGCATCCCTTCTTCCGAAAGGCCAAAGCATTCTGAGATGGGAGCTCGAAGCCCGCTCGTCCAAAGGCATGGGAATGCACGTCCGTGAAAGGTTTCACATTAACAATTTAAAGTTGAACGCCGAACAATCCCGACGAATTGGCCGGGCTCGGGGTGGAATCACTTTTATGCCCGGGCAGGGCATGGTGCAACTCGCCACAGAACAATTAGAAGACTTCGATTGGTGGCGACGCGAAAGAGACAGCGGATCACAAACACAGTGGCCTCGTTATATGCTTTTCTCTCTTTTTGCGCGTAAACATCTTAAAGCAGACTCTGATGGCGGGCTTGCTCTATGGCAAAAATCGGTGACGGAAGCCGAAAAAGAAACAAAAAGTCTTTCGCTCCCTTCCTTCATGCGACCCTATCAAAAAGAGGGAGCAACTCGCTTAAAAGCTCTTCACCGTTTGGGATGCCACGGTCTGTTGGCTGACGAAATGGGTCTCGGGAAAACAATCCAGACTCTAGCGTTGCTGCAACAAAAGACGACCAAGGATCTTCCCGACCTCGTGGTCTGTCCGGCCGCCGTAGTCCCTGTTTGGATAAAGGAAGTCAACGAACATTTTCCCAAAATAAAGGTTCGAGTACTGGGAAAAGGCTCGTTGTTCGAGGATTCGAGAGAAGCATGCCTTTGGTTAGCCAGCTACACGCAACTAAGAAGACATCGGGCATCCCTAGACAGGGTGAATTTTCGTTACGCCGCATTGGACGAAGCACAACTAATCAAGAACCCAAAGGCAAAGGTGACACAAGCTTGTGTGGCGATTCAGGCGGAAAGACGACTCGCGCTATCAGGCACTCCCATAGAAAACACTCCTTTGGATCTATGGACTATCTTTCGATATCTGATGCCTGGTCTACTAGGTAGCCGACGTGAACTGGAACTAGCTCTTCAGGAACACCCCGAAGAAACAGCTGATCAACTTCGCCACCAAGTCTCGCCTTTCGTACTTCGCCGAATAAAAACCGACGTGGCGAAAGAACTCCCTCCGAAGTGGGAGACAAATCTTCCCTGCCCTCTAACAGAGGAACAAACTCGGGAATATCGAATTCTCGCAAATGGCGCCCGTTCAGAGCACGGTGATGACCTACAAGCGAGCATGAAGAACACCCCGACTCATATATTTTCTCTCCTCACTCGACTTCGGCAAACATGTTGCGACGCGTCTCTACTTCCTTGGCGCAAGGGTACTACTCCCTCGGGCGGCAAGACCGACCTCCTCATGGGGAAGCTGCCGAATCTGGTTGCCTCCGGTTCAAAAACCTTGATTTTCAGCCAGTTCACTTCCTACTTGGCGATACTCAAGAAATTGATTCGCGCAGATTTGCCGAACGTGCCCCTCTACCAGTTGACGGGGAGTACGCGCGATCGGGGGACACCGGTCAAAAAGTTCGAAGAAACAAATGGGGCAGCCGTCATGCTGGCTTCCCTAAAAGCGGCGGGACTGGGAGTCACCTTGCGGACGGCGGACTACGTATTCCTTATGGACCCTTGGTGGAACCCTGCCGCAGAAGAGCAGGCGATTGACCGAGCTCATCGCATTGGAAGAGAAAAGCCCACCTTCGTCTATCGCCTGATTGCAAAAGGCACCGTGGAGGAAAGAGTTTGCGAACTTCAACGCAAAAAGCGGGAGGCCTTTCGTCGAGTAATCGGTAAGATCGAACCGATTGGACCACTAACAGAACACTTCTCTTCCTTAACCGAACTGATCGAGTACAGGGAAGTGGATTCAACAACTGACTAAGACAACCCCGACTATCGGAGCGAGAGAAGATTACTCTTCGCAGTTGCCCTTACGCCGACGAAAACGTCGCAGGAATTGAAAACCGGGTAGCATCAATAGTCCAGTCACCATGACGTAGGTCGAAGGTTCGGGCACGGCGGAGTAACCGAGAACGAAGTTTCCTCCAGCGTAAGAAACCCCCCAGCCACCATTACCCCAGTAACTATTGGAAGAATGGAACGCGTCTGCATTTATGACAAAGTAATCATTAATTTGGGCATCCGTCCATTGAGAGCCATTTCCTGCCGACGCACCATTCCAGTCGACAGTTCCTCCGGTGAGAAAGGCAAAACTACCGGTCTTGTTCAACAAATTCTTAGACCCTCCGGCTGAGACACTGAAATCGGGCATGCCTGCTGTACCGTCCGGCTTGACGCCATATATATTGATGGCAAACCTATCACTAGTGGCGCCCAAGGTAAGCGTATCGAACTGCAATACGTCCCAATCGGCACCAGCACCATTACCGCCTTCGAAATCCCTGATTTCCCAATCGAACACGCCACCCGCCTTCAATCCTAAATTGTTAATCTTCATTGTACCTATGCTATTTGCGACTGCGATGTTGCCGCTATCGTCTTTATTGCCTCCTATCACCTGATAGTCGCTGGTGCCGTTAGACATGGAAGAGGCATGAGCGATGCCGGGGCTGACGACGTCTACTTCGCCATCACCGTTACCGATATTGAGAATAGCTCCGCCGTTTGTGATAGTCCCGACGCTATTGCCAGCGCCACCGCCAATAACGCTCTTCATGTTGGTATTGTCGTTTGTCCCCTGTCCGGCAATTGTATTGGCAATTGTAATTCCGCCGGCCACGGAAAGTTTTCCGTGTTCAATGGTTGTGGTTCCGGATCCCAAGGCATTGGCATGGCCTGCCACGACGATGCCTCCATCGACCGCCCCACCGCCATCCGCGATGGTTACGCCTCCGGTGAAATTGCTGCCGGATCCGCTCAGAGTGAGCTTGCCACTACCTGTTTTTTTCAAATTGGCGCCGGATCCATCGTCACCAATGTTACCGGTGAATTTTTGGTGATCATCAAAATCAGTGGCAGCCACTCCGCCGACCTTGAGGGTATTTACTCCCGAGTCGCTGAGCGTTATGGCTCCGGCAAAGGTCTGGGCAGTTGTAGTGTTGGCAAAGCCGAGCTCCACGACATGCGAAGCACCTCCAGAATTATCCATCGACAAGGTACCCGGAGATCCATCATCTGTGAGATATTCAAAACTTTGGGTAATATTCCCTCCGGGCTTGAGATCCAATGCGCCCTCATCGATGGACAAGTATCCCGTGGTGTTTATTGCTCCGGTGAACTCTTGGGTGCCGGCACCGATCTTTTTTATGTTGGTCTTGTTGGAAATAACCCCCGAATAGGTATAGTCGGCGGAGGAATCAGCCCCGGGAGAACGAGCCAAGACGGTGAGGTCATAAGCGGTGGAGGCGTCTCCTGTGATATTCGCCGTACTTACTGCATCGTCAAGATTACTGACAATGGTATCGGATGCAAGAGTCAGAGCACCGCTTCGATAGGTAACTGAGGCCGTGCGGACGGTGTCGCTGTCACCTGATCCCAAAGTATTTCCAGAGCCAATCTTCACTCCCGTGTAAGAGTCGGAATCTAGTTCCATTTCATAGCCGGTCGGGCTGTTATCACTGGCACGGTTGATGTAAAACGTCGATGACGATGGATCACCTGTCTTCATCCATTTCCAGGCGACGTTAGTGATTGTGTTGTAACGAGAAGTACCCGTGGCCAGATCACCTTGATCTCCTCCAGCACTGGAGGAACCGGTATCGACGTCGTAGAATCTCATGGCCAAGAAAGCGTCACCGGCATCATCAGCAGCATCCAGTTTCCCGATAATCGAAGTCAAGTTAGCGCCGGAATAGGGATTGGTATCCGTTCTAGCATATCCAGCCGCGGAATTAGTGACAGCGTCATTACTCACCTCATCAAATTTCGTAAAGATCGGCAATATTAGGCCGGCTGCATTTTCTATGGCATCCACGCCTTCGGCCTGCATACCTATTCTAGTGGTACTTGTAAGGGGAATCCAATACTTACCTCTGAACAGATCAGAGGAGATTGCGGATGGAGTGCCGGCTGCATCCGAAGCAAAATAACCGAGTTCCACTAAATCACCCTTGGTGTCGACCTGCGTAGGGGTGCCGCCGTTGTATACGTCTTTGGCTAGTTTGGCTGCGCTGGAGCCCGCGGCATTCAAGCCATAAAACTCCATGGGGGAAGAGAAACCATTATCAAGCTGGTCGTAGTCGGCGTTTCCCCAATAAATCTGAGTGGTAGCTGCATTGGAATGATCAACAGGCAAAATCAATGAGCCACACAGCAAGGACAGGCATGAAAAAAACGCCTTTAGACTAACTAAAGGGGGAAGTGGGAAACTTCCGACACGAGAAAAAATTCTTCGTTCAGTAATTTTACAAAAGGGAGACATTAACTGATCTTTTTATACTAAAGATCGAAAACATAGCTCCGTCAACTTATTTTGAACTTTTGTAAATGACTTATATAGAAACAAGCAGGAGCTCGCTTGTTGATAATGTGCGAGATTTTGGGAAATAGGCATCAAGGCATTATGGCAAACAGCCTTAAAATCTTGCTAAAAAAAAGAACTTCGTAATCACACTTGCATTCATCATGTTTCACCGCGTATATTGTCGGACGAAAATGACTAGAGAATCGCTAAATGGGTCTAAGCCGAGGGATATAGTAGCCCACCACCAAACCTAGTGTTCGTATAGTGTAGTGATGTCAGTTAGGCTCATGCTCCACCTCGCGCGCACATGTGTCGCTTTCGGAATAATCTTCTACGCTGCCGGAGCGCATGCAGGAGTGCAGCAATTAGTGGTCCACTGGAAGAGCTCGACGGCGACTGACGCCACCGACTTGGTCAAAGATCGCAATGGCAACAAGCTGAACAGCGGCGACGGTCCAAATCATGATGGCGACCTAGTGACCTTGGGGTATTTCAAAGATGCCACCGCGTCGGGGGTCGACTCCGACTTATTTCTGGGAGAATGGGTGCCACTTACCTCAGGCACTAGAATAGGCGATTCCAGCAGTGGTTACGGTTATGAAGACGGCATGTTCTCGTTCACCACGGTATTCACCATTGGTACAGACTCCGTGTTGGTTTATCCGAACGAACCCGCCACATACGTCGTCACCGCACCTGCGATCATCAACACCTCCACCCCACCTCCGGGCAGTCCCATAGCCATTCGCTTCTACGATTTGGATCCGTCCAACGGCACGGTCAAATACAACACGGTATCCAACGTAAACTGGAAGTGGCCTGCGGTTTCAGGCGCAATCCCTTCCAATTTGTACATCAAAGCCTCAAGCGGAAGCGCCGCGCCTGCCTCCAAATGGATTTACGGCAATACATTCGAAGCACCCGGGTCTCCCTTCCAAACGGTTCTCGGAGCCATGACCACCTTGACCCTGTCCTCCAGTGGAGGAGGCAGCGCCACAATTGTCGACAGCAATGCCTCAGAATTCAACTACGGGGAAGTGCTCACACTCAAAGCCATTGCAGATTCCAGTAAAGAATTCTTTAGATGGGAGGATGGGAACGGGAATATCGCCGAAGTCGCGGAACCAGGCCTGGATACCACCACGATAAAAATGACAAAGGCGATTACGGTCAAGGCGATCTTCCAAGACGTGCACCATGATGTCGCCCTGAGTACAAGCGGAGGAGGCAACTTGGATGGCAATGGTTCTTTTCTCCACGGATCATCGCCGAGCATAACGGCAACTCCACACACAGGGTACAAGTTCATGAAGTGGGATCCGGCAACTGGGTTAACGGACAGAAACCTGGCAACAACAACCATACAGTCCATCGACCAAGATCGTTCTTATATCGCTGACTTCGATCCCATAGAGTATTCGTCTGCCCAGATCGAGGGACAGTCTTCGCACGGTGGAAACGTCGAGCTTCAAGCAGGGCCCAAGCTACACTTTTCAGATTACTCTCTCAGGGCTATCCCCTGGAGGGGTTATTCATTCGTTAATTGGACGAGTAGCACAGCTTCCCTCGGGGCGATCTCATCCCCACTTGAGGCCAATGCCACCTTGACTGTCGACGGGCCGGCGACCTTTACAGCAAATTTCGCTGAGAGCCAATATTCACTAACCGTCGAGACTCCAAACAATAGTTGGGGCACGGTGGCTCCCTCCGATCCGGGTCCGTATCTTTTTTCACAAGTAATAGCCGTTTCCGCCAATGCCCAAACCGGATACAAATTCTCCAATTGGACCGGAGACGTCGGGGCCTTGACCAATTCACTGGCTTCTTCGACCGACGCCAATATGTCGAGATTAGCAAAAAACATCTCTCTACAAGCTCATTTCACTCCCAAGACCTACGCTGTAGAAACAACTGCGACAACTGGAGGCACGGTATCGAATGCTCCCCCGGCAACGGTTCAGCACAAAGTAACCTACCCGATCAGGGCCGTTCCCGAACCAGGATATGAATTCACACGATGGGAAACCAATTCCAGTTCGCAGATCATTATTCTCGATACCGCCGAGAATACGATGCTCTATATTTCGAACACCCCGGGTTTCTCTCTCGAGCAAGGCAGCAAGATATCGATCACAGCCAAGTTCACTGCCCTGCCCTACACCCTTTTCGCAACCTCAAATTCCAGTGGCAAGATCAAGATTCCCGGAATGCCCTTGGCCGCATCTGAGGGAAACAGCACCTTCCCTTCGGATGAAACTCCTACAATCGAAGCAATTCCGAGTACGGGTTATCTTTTCTCCCATTGGAGCGAGGACAATGCCACACTGATAAGCGCAACAGCCCCGACGACGACAGTGGACATGGCAATGCTGGGCAGAGATGTGACGCTTGTGGCAAATTTCATAAAAAAAGCTTACAATATTTCCGCACAGGTCTCAGGCTTAGGACAGGTGGATGGGACCGAGTTTCTAACCAAGACTTATTCCCATTTCGACCAAGCTTCATTACTTGCAACGCCCTCGCCAGGATGGCACTTCGATCACTGGTCCTGGAACGATGCCACCAATTTCCCCGGGGCGACTCAGCAATCCGCTTCTTTCATCGTCACTGGAGCAACGGACATAACCGCTCACTTCTCGCGAAATCTGTACCAATTGTCTTTCGTAAGCGTCCTGAACGGAACCGCCGCCGGCGCCGGCAATTATTCTTTCGACTCAAATGCAACAATCACTGCAACGCCGAATGAAGGATACCTTTTTTCTCATTGGTCGGGACCTAGCCCTTTAACTTTGGCAGCAACGAATGCCTCCACCACCATCGTGCGTATTCCTGTCGGCGACATCGAGCTAACCCCGCACTTCGCTCCGAAAGGAGGTCTCGTAGCCGAGGTAGAGACAAATGGAAAAGGTTCCGTAACGGGTGGCGGAATATTTCTGTATGATTCAAACATAACTGTCACCGCAACTCCTGCGCCCCAAGACGCAGACTCCCCTCAGGGTTATTACTTCAAGCAATGGACTTGGAGTTCATCCAAAGGCTCGGGCACTAGTGATGCAAATCCGTTTAGCTTCAAAATTAATTCCGATATTACTCTGACCGCAGAATTCCTTCCAGTGCCCCCCGATAGCTACTACCTCCAACTGGACAAATCAACGATTGCCGGTGGAACCACCAACGGAAGTGGATATTTGGTCCAAGGAGTTCTCCAAGATATTTCGGCGATTCCAAAAGAAGGATACACTTTCCTAGGTTGGCAAAGTGAGCAGTCATTAACTTTACGACCAGACGACGGAAGTGCTTCCGCACAGCTGAGCATAAATCAAGACACCACGCTTACCGCTCATTTCCGAGCGAATATTCGCAAATTGCATGTTTCCGCCGGTAGCGGTGGAGTCGCCGCCGGCGGAGGCGAAACATTCGGTCACGGCACTCAAGTGCCCGTTGCTGCCACTCCGGATGCAAACCACACATTTGATCGCTGGAACTTAGATAAAGAGGTACACTACAAAGTTTCTCTAGGCAGTAAATCTATCGGCGGAAGTAATCCGGTATTTTTAATTGACGGGGAAGAACGACCAAATATCACGCTGATTCGAGGGTTCACTTACAAGTTCGAGATAAACACCAACGAGAATTACCCATTTTACCTTTCGGAAGAACTTGAACACTCCCCAGACTACGAGGGAGAATATCTTGTCGGACTAACCGGAAGCAGAGTGTCGAACGGAAACTTGATTTTCACCGTTCCGGCCTCTGCACCCGACCTCCTGTATTATCATTCTCCCAACACAAGATCGATGGGTAACTCCATAACCATCTTGAGCAAAACCGACTCCGAGATATTGCCGGGGGGGGCAGAATTCTCGACGAACATTCACCTTTTTGCCGACTTGAACGTCAAAGCAACATTCGTCCCAAAACGATACGACTTGACTGTTATCGCGACGGAAGGTGGTTCTCTTCAAGGTTTGAACCCCTCTGGTTCCTACGAACATAGCGCTCAAGTTAACATAACAGCCAACGAACCCGATAACGAACATTATGTATTTTCCGGATGGACAGGAAATGGTATTTTAAATCCTGCTCAAAAAGCCACAAAAGTGCTAATGACTGAGTCAACGACGGTTACCGCCCAATATTCTCCGAAAATTTATACTATTACCGTTAACAGTGAGCCAACCGATTTGGGAATTTCTTACATCGATCCAGTCGGGCAGGAGAAAAACAGCACATACAATACCGACATCACATTGGTCGCGACACCGAATCCGGGAAACACCTTCACGCACTGGTCCGGAATATCTGTAAAGAACCCCTACAGTCCAATAACTACCTTAACCGTCACCGAAACAGGATCAGCAACTGCTAATTTTCAGACTGGGGTGTACCACCTCAATGCCTCAAGTCAAACAATCAATCAAAGTGGAACAATTCTAACGCAAGAAGGGGGAACAATTACAGCAGGTAATTCCTATGCTTATGGATCCAAAGCAAACATTAGAGCGAGAGCTTTTTCGGGATTTGAATTCGTGGAATGGAAGGTAAACAAGACGATTAATTACCAGATTTCCGTGTCGAAGACGCTTTCGTCCAAAGGTTTTTTTGTAATAAAGGGACAAGACCATCCGAATCTCGTTCTATTACGAGGATACACTTACCGGTTCAATCTAGATGGTGACTCCACACTGGGAAATCAATTTTATTTAAGCGAAAGTCCGGATTCCGATGCACCCTATGCCGCAGGCTTAACAGGTGGTCCGGCAGACAGTGGAGTGATTAGTTTCAAGATAACTCAATCTACTCCGAGTAAGCTCTACTATGGTGCTTTGGGACGAGCGGGTTTCGGCAACGAAATTGTAATTGTGGACGACGACATTAGCCAGAATGAACACTTTCAGGCAAAAGACGCGACAACGAGCGTAGCAATGCTAGCCGACAAATCCGTGACAGCAGTCTTTCGAATCGAATCCCATTCCGTCTCTTATGATGCAATCCCTTCGTATGGAGGAACCGTTAGCTTGGCAGGAGACAACCCCGCGGAACACGGTTCATCCATTGCCCTCACCGCATCGCCAGCACCAGGTTTCAAGTTCGAATCATGGTTGGGTAACGACCTCTCTACTATCGACAAGAAAAACCCCGAACTATCGATAATGCTGACCAGTTCACAAACGGTCGCCGCCCGTTTCATCCAAATTGGCGAAATTGAATTGACCTTGAAAGTTACACCTGAAGAAGCGGGCGCGGTTTCAGGAGCGGGGCGTTACCCGTTTAATCCTTCTCACCCGATTTCAGCTACCCCTAAACTCGGGTTTCAGTTTGTAAAATGGATAGGCGCCGGGATCAACGATGATCAGGTCAATCGTTCGGACGTAACAGTCGATCTTACATCCGATCGATCACTGACAGCTGTCTTCGAAAAAATATTCGAGCAACAATTTGCATTGAATTTTTCGATTTCACCGATCGCAGGGGGGAAAGCCAGTGGTGCGGGTTACTTCACCGCAAATGCGAGTCATCCCATTTCCGCTGAAGCATATCCGGGATACCGCTTCATTAGTTGGCAAGGAGAGGGAATCGCCGACAACCAAGCAAAGCAAACGACGCTTTCATTAACTGCCGACACAACTATTTCAGTAAACTTCCAAAAGACTGATTCCGGTACACCCAGTGGACCAGATCTACTTGCGGAGGCGCTAACAGTTTTCGATCCGATTGTTTACCTTGATAGAAACGCTGATCTCAAAAGCACATACAAAGATAATCTCGATCAAGCATTTAACCATTTCGTAAATCAAGGTTTTGCCGAGGGACGCCCTTACAAACCAGATCCATTTGCGACACAATCGGCTCCTTCTCCAACCACACAACCCAAAACCATGGGAAAAGCGTTAGAGATCTTTGATCCTGTCGTGTATCTCAGTCTCAATCCGGATTTATTTTCAGTTTTCGGTGCGAATTTGGATAAAGCCAAAAACCACTTCATGGAATATGGGTTTTCATCAGGGAGAGCTTTTGTTCCGGCAACCTACAACCCGAGCGCCACCGCCATACCTGCCCACGGCTTTACTTCTCTGGATCATGCCCTAGAAGCTTTCGATGCTCAAGACTACCTCGCTCTCAATCCGATTATCTCATCTATATTAGGAAACAACAACCTAACTGCAGCCAACAGTCACTTCATACAATATGGTTTCCTAAACGGGCTAGGTTTTTCTACGACTGCGACGTCAAGCAATACAGGATTTCCTGACGCGTCACTTCCTACTCTTGAGCAAGCGTTGTCAGAATTCGACCCGCTGAGCTATCTAAAAGTAAATTACGCAATACATGAAGCAATCGGAAATGATCTGGATGGCGCCACAGAACACTTCATTGCGAATTGGGAAGAGCATCGGGAAACCTACAAGGACACTTCGGGAAGCGAAAACCTCGGAGGCAAACTGCCCGAAGACATGTCATTGGAAGAGGCTCTTCGAATATTCGATCCCTCCAACTACTTAGCGGCTAATCCAGATATCGCTTCTACCTTGGGAAACGATTTGAAGACAGCAGAAAAGCATTTCATGAGCAATGGATACGGACAAGGCAGAGAATTTCGCTCACCTGAACAAAAAGAAACACCAAGAGAAAACACCTCGACAACCACGCGCACTTTGTCCGAGGCACTTTCAAACTTCGACCCGAGCATGTATCTTGCTCTCAATCCAGACCTGAAGACCACGATTGGGAACAACCCCGACAAACTAAAGGAGCACTTCGTAGAATGGGGGAATAATGCAGATCGCCCAATACGCCCCCAAGACTTATCTACGGTATCCGATGGGAACGGAACGAATAATCAAGGATTATTCAATCTTAGCTTGACGGTATTTCCGGATGGAGCAGGTTCCGTCAATGGTAGCGGAGAATTCCCGGGCGACTCTTTTCCGTCAATCGAAGCAAAAGCTAGTTCGGGCTATATTTTTACGGAGTGGCAAGGCGAAAGAATAACTGACTCATCTTCTGCAAGCACTACAGTCTCATTAAATGCTAACCGCGAAATTTTTGCAGTTTTTCGCTATATTGGGACTGGCGAAGAACTACCTATCGCCCGTATTCCCGGATCTAGCTATGTAGGTTGGAACTGGTGGAGAACAGATTGGTTCGGTTCTTACTGGCATCAAACTGGTACACAATGGGTTTTTCACGAAAAGTTGGGTTGGATCTTCCTCGTGCCTTATTCGGAAAATTCAGTCTGGATGTGGATTGATTATCTTGGCGGATGGCATTGGACCGCAAAAGACATTTACCCGTTCCTATACGACAACAACTCGACAACTTGGCTTTGGTTCGATTCAGCCAAGCTAGATATAAATGGCACTCGAATGTTCTTCCGTTATCTTAACGGTCAAGCAACGGGAAACTGGGAAACGAGATAAAGTTCTAACCATTAACTCGACCATTAGTTACCCATTTTTTGCATTGGGTAACAAAATCGAAATGTTCAAAGATAAGAATTCTAGTTCTTCCATCAACTGATAGCGGAGCGGACCAGCAGTAATTTAAGGTTCCACGAAAGTAACATGGGAGAACTTCCAGCAAAGGAAACAGATCGTTGAGTAAATAATCCAAATATATACGATACGGCAACTGTTGACCATTAAACGACATCACCAAAAGAGATGACGAAGAGAACAGTTTGCTAACAATTGTGGTGCGAAGAGGATCTCGATAATAAATATTATGAAGATTTTTAGTCCCCCTCGAATTGAGAATTATTTGAGGCAAGACAGTTGACAAATAATCCGTAAACGAGGCGATAAGACACGCCCCTGTGATAATTTTCAATTCTATATTATCCGTTAACCAAAAAAAACCCGAGCGACCGACTTGCGAGTAAAAAAAGACCCATCGTATTTCAAAGAAGGGACAAGGTCCTCAATATGAATTCTAGATCTACTTGATCGGATTTTTTGCGTCAAGATACGTGAGTACTCCACTGCCAGTAGCGCGTACGATCAAGATACCGGTGTCAGCTCCGATCACTTCGCCATCTTGTATAGCATCCGCAGCAGCTTCTTTCCTCCATCCTCCTCCGCCAAAAATGACTTGTGGAGCATATGTATAACCACTGCCGGGGCTAGTCACGGAAATCCCAGTGACCTTGCCGGCAGAAACTGTTGCAGTGCCTTTACCTCCTGTGCCTCCACCGCCAAGAAAATAAACTTGGGCGGTTCCAGTGTAACCTGCTCCACCTTCTCCAGTCGACCAAGTTGGAGTACCACTAGAGGAATCAAAGTTGAAACTACGTCTTTTTTTAATGACGACAAAACCAGAACCACTGGCTTCGACCGGGTAAGACTTATTATGATGCCGAACTTTCAAACCACTTCCAGCAGAAACCTCATTACGATCAATATCAAGTTCCATACTTCCATCCTCATTGATTCTGCGCCCGCGAATATCATGAAACGCTATCGTGAATCCTGCACCAGGGGCGGTTCCTGTGATTGAGACTTTCGTGTAATCAGAAGCATTAGCTTCGGAATAAACCACAGTGCCGTTGGCGTTGCATGTTTGGAAATTCGAAACAGACCCATTGGCTAAAGAGACGTCGCCATTGGACATTGTCCCACCGGACGGAGCCTTCGCAGAGGCAGTAGCTACTCTGGTAACCCCGACGTTAACGCCGGACTTGTACCAATATTTTTTCCATTCGGTTCCGACGAGAAGATATACATTGTCCCCGGTATCTCCACTTGCATCAGTCGCAGGTTTGAATTTGTCATTACCAGTCCCGATATTAGTAGGGGAAAACAATTCTGAAAAAAGAATATCCGTACCGAATGGATTGTTCATCACGAATTGTTTTCCAGCCGCAGGCAATTGCATTTTCTGATCGGTAGACAAAACAACACCGTCTGAAGCTAAATTGAGAGCTGAATTAGTTCTCCGAGCAATGATGAATCCCTCGTCAGGCCAAATCACCGTATCGTTAAGTAAAATTTTCTTACGACTGAGTTTATTGTACCACCCTTTAGGTTTATTGCTTCTACCCACATAGTGATAGTAGGGATAATAATTACTGGAAGCCATATCCCAAAGATATATGAGATCCGCATCGTAAGAACCTCCACTCGCAACAAGAGCAGTCTCCGTACCAAATGCCTCGCCCAAAGTACTCGCTCGTATGATTTCGATCTCGAAATCCGTTTCAAAAATACTTGATATCGTTTCGCTGTTGGGATTACTTACCGTGACAGTTGTTGCTGTATTTCCAGAAATAAGAAAAGAGCGACCAAGGTTGCTGGACCCGTCCTCCGTTACCCGAATGAGGTATGGACCGCAATCAACCGTGACTTCGGGAACGGTGGTGTAACCAGCGCCCGAGTTTGTCAAAGTAATACCGGTAATCTTGCCTCCGGATACCGTGGCAGTAGCGGTAGCAACGTCGTCACCGGAGTCAGGATCGGCAATCGTAATCGTAGGAGGATTGGAATTATCCAGACCAGAACTTTCCGTGTTAGTGCCCGAAATGGGATTGCCTGCCTCATCAGTGATACCCGTGACAGCACCACCGCCAATTGCCGCGTTCAAATGAGCGACACCGGCAGCTAAGGCATTCGGAACAAAAGGGTTGATGGTGGTACCATCACTGTCTGTGGTGGTCTCGAAGGTGAGTACGTTTCCGCTCACACTGGCAACGGCGCCCTCATATAGCGGATCGCCGGAAACTCCCAGACTAGCCACCTTGTAAGTGGGAGATTCAGTATTTCCAGCACCGACTGAAAGGCTGGAAGCACCGCTAATTTGAGCTACCTCATTCGCAATGAGAGAAGTGGTGAAAATTAAACCGAGCAGGAAAGAAAATGCAACGGCAAGTGGGTGAATTATTTTAATCTTCATGGCCATGAAGTGGATTGAGTTAAGAAGCTAGCTTTACCTATATTAGCCAAACTATGAGAAATGATACGTTTTTTTTTTGCAAATTATCAAAGCAATTCTCGACAGGCCTCACTACCCACTGTTAGTCAATGCCTTATGATTAAAAAAAGTTCTCTGCATAATGTAATTCAATCATGTTTTGCCAAAACCCAAGCTCCAACAAATGCACTGAGAACATTTGGGCTCCATGACCAAAGAGCAGGGTGTAAGCTACTGAAATCGCGCAGGGCTGCTGGAAGAAAGGTGACCAAAAAGAAATAAAACATCGCAAAGCAGATAGCGATTCCAGCGTTAAGCATGGTTTCTCGACGACCGACCCGAAGTGACAAAGGCAATGCCATAATCGCCAAACAAATAGGAGAGCATCCTAAGGCAAGGTTCTTGTTGAGAAGAATGGAGATCTCAACACGTCGGTCTTTGTCGGCAGAATCGAGATAGGCTTCGTACAACTGGAAATAACCAAGTCTTTTGAGGCTAGTACCGGAAGAAACATCGTGGAGAGGCAGTTCGAGAGGTTCGCTCCATGAATCGAAGGAAACGAAAGACGGTCTACGGCCACTTTCGGAAACGGATGAATTGAAGTCACCCTCAAGGTCTATTCCCTCTAAATGCAAAGCTAATACGCCCCGAACCCTATCGCGGCGAACTTTTGCAGATCGAGCGGACAACACCCCAACCATACGATCTGAACCATCACGAAAGGAAAGTCTCAAGTCTCGCCAAACATCGCGTTCAACATTGCCCGCGGCAAGTCCACATCGCCTGACCTCAGACCCCATCAGAGAACGTAAAGCGGGTGAAGAACCTCGGGGATTCCCTTCGTCGGGGACTGGAGGGATATCAAACATAAGAACACCATCACGATTCAAGATCAGATCGAGGCTATCCAACACGATTTCGGTTTTTCGCAAATCAAAGAGCGCTCGACTGCGAGGTCCCCACTCTCCAACCAAACAGACGCTGAGCACCGAGAATAGAAGAGCGAGTAATACTACGGGGCAAAGCACAGTAGACACCCCTAGACCCACTGTGCGCATGGCCAGAATTTCCTTGTCCGCAGACATCCGCCCGAGCGCAAGAAGAAGTCCGACAACAAACCCCAAGGGCAAGGCATAGGCCGCGGCATAGGGGATCAACAATCCGGACAGAGTAAAAAAAGTTTCAGGCGAATGGAAAAGAGCCTGAAGAAAATATTCATCGTTACGAACAACGTTCCCATAAAATAGAATCAGGCAAACTACTCCAAATGAAGCCGAAGTGGCAATGCTCACTTCTCGGAACAAGTAACGAAAAAGCAAGGGACTTCTGATCATCAGGCTTATGCTCCGTCGGCGATGAGAAAAGGAGCGACGCGCTTCAAGTCTTCGGGAGTATCAACCCCGATGGAAAGTTCATCCGTCAACACCACGGCAATGCGACGACCGTTTTCCAAAGCCCGCAATTGTTCGAGCTTTTCAATTTGCTCCAGATCCCCTGTAGGGAAAGAGGTAAAGGAACGAAGGAATTCAGCCGTGTAGCCATATATTCCAAGGTGTCGAAATAAGGGTAGAGCCTTCTTTTCCAACGCGTCAAAATCGTCTCGTGGATAGGGGATTGGTGCACGCGAAAAATACATCGCAAATCCGTTAACGTCTCTAACAACCTTTACGACATTCGAATCTTGAAAATCTTCCGAGCAGTCGATGGGAGTAGCCAAAGTGGACATATCCGACTTGGTTTTTTCAATTGCTTCCGCCAAGGCGAGAATTTGACTGCGAGTGACGAGAGGTTCATCGGCTTGAACGTTGATAATTCGTTCCGCCTCAAGGGTTTCGTTGGCGGCCGCAATCCGATCTGTGCCGCTAGGCAAATCCGGATCAGTAAGAATCGTCGAAAAACCGGCCTGGACCAAGACATCCCCGATCTGCTCACAATCAACCGCAAACCAAAGCGGAAACTCGGGAGCTTCTCGAGCGATTCGCATCGCCGTCCAGAGAATCAAAGGTTTCCCGAACACCTCCGCCAAAAGCTTCCCCGGGAAGCGAGAAGAAGCCAACCGGGCAGGTACCACGATTACGGTTTGCGAAGACAGGGAATGATCCATAGGTATTCTCCTTGCCGACAATTCACGCGGCAGGCAAGGCATTCCTTTGAGAGGGCTTTCTTGACGAAACCAGGCTTTTGCACAGAATAACTTTTTTTTATGAATTCCGGAACTCAACCTAAACCCGCGCTGAATCGTTTTTCCTTGCCCGACCAGCATGGTCGTTTTGGTCCCTATGGGGGAGCATTCGTCCCCGAGACGCTAGCCCATCCCCTGCATCAGCTAAACGCTACGTACGAAGAGACCAAAAACGATCCTTCGTTCCAGAAAGAGCTAAAGCATCAATTGAAAAGTTTCGCCGGACGCCCCACGGGATTATACTTTGCCGAACGACTGACCCGTGAATTGGGAGGAGCCAAGATTTACCTGAAGCGCGAGGACATGCTTCATACGGGCGCACACAAGATTAACAATGCGCTTGGTCAAGCTTTGCTGGCTAAAAGGATGGGCAAGAGCCGTATCATCGCAGAGACAGGAGCCGGGCAACACGGCATCGCGACTGCTGCAGTCTGCGCTCGTTTTGGATTCGACTGCCAAATCTACATGGGAGCCGAGGACATGCGAAGACAGGCTCTTAATGTATTTCGAATGCGTTTGAGCGGCGCGGAGGTGAGAAGCGTGGAAACGGGGAACCGCACGCTAAAGGAAGCTATCAACGAAGCCATGCGCGATTGGGTCACCAACGTCAGAAGCACCCATTACATTTTAGGTTCGGCCTTGGGAGCGCACCCCTACCCGGGAATGGTTCGAGATTTCCATCGAGTCATAGGTACGGAAACCAAAGAACAAATCTTAGAACTCGAGGGTCGACTTCCCGATGAGATGGTCGCCTGCGTGGGAGGCGGCAGCAACGCCATAGGCTTCTTCTTCGATTTCTTGGAAGAGGACAGCGTTCGCCTTGTGGGCGTGGAAGCAGGGGGGCGATCTCTGGAGGATGGACAACACGCGGCTCGATTCGAAGGAGGTCGACTTGGGGTGCTTCAGGGGTGCAAAACTTGGATTCTCCAAAATCACGATGGCCAGATTAATCAGACACATTCAGTCTCGGCAGGTCTAGATTACGCCGCAATCGGTCCCGAGCACGCCTTTTATCGCGAAAGAGGCCGTATAGACTTCGCCAATGAAGGCGACGAGGAGGCCCTGCAGGCCTTCCGGAAACTGTCTGAGGTAGAAGGTATCCTGCCGGCGCTGGAGTCGTCTCACGGGCTCGCATACGCCTTCAGGAGAGCTAAAGAGATGACTCAGGATTCAATCCTCTGCATCAATCTAAGCGGCCGCGGGGACAAAGATGCAATGGAAGCGGCGCGCATCTTGGGTGATGAAGCATCAATAACATGAACAGCATGACAGGCTTTGGCCGAAGTTGCTTTCGCCATGAACAATTCAATATCATCCTTGAGGTCAGCTCGGTAAACAAACGTCATTTTGAAGCTGTTTGCTCCATGCCCAAGGAGTGGCAGAGCCTAGAGCGAGCATTATTGCAAGTGGCTCGAGGAAAGATTCAACGAGGGCGACTGCGTATCCATGTCCGTCCTGAAGAGGCAAGCGTACAAAACAGTTCGAATGATTGGATTGAGAAAAGCCTTTCGGAGGATTTGGATAAAATAGAAGCATTTACCAAAACACGCGGTATCCCTTTCGAACCAGATGCTCATTTGATTGCTCGGTTGGCATCCACTCGACGAGGCGAGAGTGGTCTCCCGCCTGCAGACAACATCGAACCCGAGCTACTAAAAGCCGCCGACAAGGCCCTACAGAATCTAGCGGCAATGCGGGCCGAAGAAGGTAAAAGGCTTGCCGAAGATCTCGTTGAGCGGATTGGTAATCTTGAAACATTAGCAGCAGATATAGAAGTTTCAGCGAGAGACACTGCGAATGAATGGCGAGACAGGCTTCTCGATCGCCTCCGAAAGGCCGACCTGTCAATCGATCTCGATGACGAGCGAGTCCTCAAAGAGTTTACCCTTTTTGCCGACAAGGCAGATATCTCCGAAGAAATCACTCGCTTGCGTAGCCACTGCGTCCAGTTCCGAGAAACTATGGAGACAAAAGAGGCAATCGGTCGCAAACTAGAATTTATCCTTCAGGAAATTTCACGTGAATTAAATACTCTTTGCGCAAAAGCCTCTCGAGCAGAAACCAACCGCCTCGGACTGGACGCCAGAAACGAAGCGGAAAAGTTACGTGAACAAGTATTGAACTTGGAATGAGTTGTGGGAGGGGCAACCCTTCCGCCATCCTTATTTTGTCTTCGAGCAGCAGTTAGTCGAGTTTATTTGTAGATTCTGGTTCCAAAGCTGATTTCTTCTCCAAAGCGGCTTCACGAAAACCACGAATTACATAACTGAAAACTCCCAAGAAGATAAAGGAGTCGGCCAAGTTAAATATAGGATAGTCGTAGTCAAGGATTGGAAGATAGACATCTAGAAAGTCTACCACTTCAGCAGGAGTACGGAATAGCCTGTCGCAAAGATTTCCAGCGATGCCGCCTGAAATAAGCCCGAAAATGGTTTGAGGTCCGGCCTTTTCGAGCTCAAGGCTATGTCGAAAGAAATAAATGCTGATCAAGGCTACAAAGGCAAGAACTGTGAGCACCCCTGGAAAGTCAGAAAACATACTCCATGCCGCTCCGGGATTGGTGATGTAAGTGAATTCGAGAAAAGCTTCAGGACCATCAATGAAATCCAACACCATCACCGGATGCTCTCTTAGTTCAGTGGCATGTCCCTGAGCCCAAGACTTGGTTACTTGATCGGCAGCAAGGACTACTAGACTAAAAGCCCAAAAACGGACTGAGTTCATCATGTTATAGATTTTTAAGTAAGAAAACTTGCGTGAAGGGCTTAAGCGTCATCGTCAGGGGAACTCGCTTCAGATAAAGTAGTGAAAATACCTCCCCCACTCACATCCTTGGAACTACGGCCATGCTGTTCGTATTCGGCCTGTCCCTCAAGGGAAAAACGCGTGTAGGGAACTGCTTTTAGGCGACTCTGCTTGATAGGCTTTGCCGTTTCTTCGCAAACACCATAGCTTCCGTCAAAAATTCGATCTATGGCGCTCTCGACCTCCTGAAGCATCTCCTGCTCCCCCGCCACCATGGTGATAGCCACATCGCGATCAAAAGATTCCGAACCCGCATCGGAGGAGTTTACGGAAAGTTCACCAGAACTTTCTCGAGCAGATGCCCCGATGGTATCCTCTGATCGTGCTCCCAAACCGACCTTCAACTGGTCGCGCAACTTGATGAGGCTGTTATAAAAGGGTTTCCAGCAGGCAGGAACTTTTGATACATCACGGTCAGGGCGAATCGTACTTTTCTTTGGATTAAAACCAAGGATGTCCGCAACCGAAGCCGACTTTGTCTTGTTCTTGCCAAAAGACTGCACTGGTTTGGGGACAGCCACTACTTTCGCACTGCGAATTGATTGCTCGTCCACGAGATCATTCTTTTCACTCTCGGTATCCTTCTTCCGGTCAAGAATGGATCTTACGTCATCCAAGCTAAAACCAACTGCGACAGCTGGCGGAGTAGAAGCTGGAGAGTCATTGGAATTCGCTTTTTTCGTTTCGACTGCAGCGACAGCATCCGCAACATTAGTCGGAGTAACGTCCTCACTGGCTTTTCTTGTTGATTTCGCCGACTTTTTTCTCGCCTTATTTGGAGAAGCTTTCCCTGAAGTCACCTGGTTGGCCGGAGGTTTCTTCGCAGGAATTTTTCGAGTGGACGACTTCTTATTGGTAGATGCTTTTTTCTTTGCCGAAATAGCGTCAGGCACCTTCTTGGCGATCGCCGTCTTTTTAGTAGCAGGCTTTTTAACAGTTGGCGTTTTTGGGGCGGCGGACTTGGCTAGTGGCTTCTTGTCCGCGGTTTTTTTGGCGACGGTTTTTTTGGCTGGTTGCTTGCTCATAAGAAAAGTGTATCGTAGATTGTTAAGAAATTGCTTTGGAAGACAGGGCTTCAGCACATCTTGGAGAAACTTCCCCCCAAGGTTCAACATTTGTTAATTTTGGCACCCAGCGCCAACTCCTAGGGCAGCGGACACCGGAAGCATGGCGAACTTCTACGGCGGGTTCTCCTTGGCTGTTCGGATCAGCCTTTAAAATTACGCTGGAAGTAATAAACAACTCGGCCAAGCAGTCCTCATTTCGCCTAAGTGCAGAGAAAGCCTCATTATCAGGATGACCAAGAATCTCAACCTCGGCGTCCAAAGACTGACCAATTACTTTCTCCACTCGAAGTTTTTCCAGAGCTTCGTTCACCACGGTTGCCTTGAAAGCTAGAATCGTGCGAACATCTTTGACTTTCTCCCTCCCTCGCCAAGCACTATCGATTTCCGGCCAAGCCTGTAAAGCCAAGGGATCGAGACAAAAGTCACTCCCCGACTCCAGATATGCCCAAGCTTCGTCGGTTGTAAAGGGAATGACCGGCGCGAGCAATTTCACGAGAACTTGAAAAATATGATCCAAGGCGGTCTGAGAAGACCTGCGTAAGGGATCATTTGGCGAAAATGTGTATAGACGGTCTTTGAGCACATCGTGATAAACCCCAGAGAGAACATTTGAACAATATCGGTTTACGAACTGAATTCCTCGGTGAAATTCATAAACTTCGAAGGCATTTGTAACATCTTCGATCAGATCCGCCGTTTGATCCAGCGCCCATAGATCAATGGGAGACAGTTCATCCAGTGAAACTGAATCCGTGTCTCTATCAAAGTCGAAAAGATTGCCGATTTGAAAGCGGAATGTGTTCCGAATAGTCCGATACCCTCTAACGACTTGATCAAGAATCTCCTCAGAAAGCGGTATGTCTCGGCGAAAGTCCTCGGAACAAATCCAGAGGCGAAGCACGTCGGCGCCATAGCGCTTGACGTAAGATTCCACGGTTTGGGGCTTGCCATCACTTTTGGAAATTTTCCTGCCGTCGCCGTCGACGACAAAGCCATGCGTAATGATTCGGGCATATGGAGCACCACCGTCTGCAAGAAGCGCAGTCCAAAGAGAGGACTGAAACCAGCCCCGATGCTGGTCACTCCCCTCCAGGTAAAGGTCAGCAGGCCACTTAAGGTCTTCATTTTGTCGAAGAACGGCTCGATGACTACATCCTGAGTCAATCCAGACGTCGAGCGTATCGGAACCCTTGACCAATGATTTCTTTTTCCAAGACTCGGGCAGATCAAAGCCCGCAAGCAAATCTTCCGCTGAAAGCTCAAACCAAAGGTCGGTCCCCCCATGTTCGACTTTGTCGGCAAAGGATCGAATCAAGTTTGCATCGAGCAAGGGTTCACCCTCCTCGTCGAAAAATACGGGAATCGGCACGCCCCAAGATCTTTGGCGAGAAATGCACCAGTCCGGCCGAGACTCCAAAAAACCGCGAATGCGATTACGACCCCATTCGGGAATAAAGGCAACCTCGTCGAGGGCTCCAAGGCCAGTGCGACGAATCTCATCCTTATCCAACGACACGAACCATTGATCCATAGCTCGGAACACAACAGGAGTCTTGCTCCGCCAGCAATGAGGATACTGGTGACTGTGATGCTCAAGGTGAAGTAGACCGCCGTGTTCTCGGAGAAGATCAAGTACACCATTGTTCGCCTCGCAACCTTTTTTTGTTTCGAGAACTGAAAGTCCTACGAGACTAGCAGGCACCTGCCCGTCATCGAGGTAGCGACCGGCATCATCCAAGGGGCAATAGACATCCATTCCGTTAGCCAAACCCGTAAGGTAATCGTCTAACCCGTGGCCCGGCGCGGTATGCACGCATCCCGTGCCGGCATCCATTGTTACGTAATCGGCGGCAACAACCGGACTGTCTCTATCGATAAATGGGTGACGAGCAATCCAACCGACCAAGGACTTACCTGGTAATTCATGACCCAGTTCATGGTGCTCCAATTCACAGGATTCCACAAATTTGTCAGCTAAAGAGGCTCCCACCCAGTATGAATCACCCTTGCACTTCACCTCGACATAGGTTTCACGAGGATTGACGGCAATCGCGAGATTAGCCGGAATAGTCCAAGGAGTCGTGGTCCAAATAACCAGAAAGGCATTCTCGCCGGCAAAGAACTCTCCTGATTCGCGCACAGCGAACTTCACGTGAATGGCAGGACTTACATGGGTTTGGTACTCGACCTCCGCTTCCGCCAAGGCGGTGCGACAGGGTATAGACCAATAAACAGGTTTTTTGCTGCGGTATACGAACCCTTTATCGACAAATTCAGCAAAAGTTCGCAAGATGACGGCCTCGTAACCGGGGTCCATGGTGCGATATTCACGATTCCAGTCGGCAAGCACACCGAGGCGCTTGAATTGACCTCGTTGCTTTTCGATAAAACTTTCGGAAAACTCCTTGCAGGCACCTCTTAGTTCAAGAGAAGTGAAATCCTTTTCCTGTCCTCGCAGATTCTTGGTGACCTTGTGCTCGATGGGAAGACCGTGACAATCCCAGCCGGGCACAAAAGGGACACGGTACCCACAAGCGCTCTTGAAACGCACGACAACGTCCTTTAAGGTCTTGTTGAGGGCCGTCCCCACATGAACGTCTCCGTTTGTGAACGGAGGGCCGTCATGCAAGACAAAAGTTTTTCCCGAAGCATTTTTGTCCTGAAGCTTGCCATAAAGATCTCCCCCATGCCAATGATCCAGACGGAGTGGTTCGCGTTCGACGAGATTAGCCCTCATCGGAAAATCGGTCTGAGGCAGGTTGAGGGTATCTTTAAGGTTAACGGACATAAGGCTGATCGCCGCAAATGGTAGCAGAGGGGTCAGCAAAATGTCGGTTTCAGAGTTCAAGTCAAGGATCGATAGAAAATTTCTGATCCCTTTTCACTTGCTTTCCCACAATAGGATATCAGCCTCTCGGCCATTTCTAGATGGACAGCATGCTAAATTCTTTACTCGACGGACTAGAAGCTAATTCGCCGAATCTTTACTTGGTCGCTCTGGCGGGATGTATTCTCGGTGGCATTTTTCTCCTCACGAAAGGTGGAGATATTTTGACAGATGGAGCGAGTGATCTTGCTCGATCGTTGGGAGTTCATCCGGCAATTATCGGCCTAACTGTTGTTTCCGTGGCAACATCGGCACCGGAACTATTCACCTCTCTGGCGGCCATAGCGGGGGACGCCAAAGATCTAATCATAGGAAACGTCATAGGAAGCAATCTTGCCAATATCGGACTCGTTCTAGGAATCGCCACATTCATCAACCCAATTGCAATGAAGGGCTGTCTGGAAAACTGGCAAACCAACTTGCTGCTCCTAATCACTCTACTTTTTTCTATTTCATGTCTTTGGATTGGAAAGGAATCCTTCGACCGGCCTCTTGGAATCGTTTTCAGCGCGATTCTTGTCGCTTACCTGGTCTTCGTGACCAGAGGAGCGATCGTTGAGCGCAAGCGTGCGAAAAAGAGTTCAGAAAGTATGCCCGAAGCAAAAGAAGAGGACCATGTTCCGCCTTGGAAGTCCCTCTTCATCGTCTTGGTAGCTTCAGGGGCTTTGTGGCTAGGCTCAGAGGTACTAGTCACCGGAGCCAAAGGCCTTGCCGAGTTCGCCTCCATACCACAGGAAATCATTGGTCTGACGATCGTAGCTATAGGAACAAGTTTACCGGAATTGGCTGCCTCTTGCGTTCTGGCTAAGCGAGGAGAGAGCGGCATGCTGCTAGGAAACATTGTGGGCTCGAATCTCTTCAACCTCACTTTTGTGGCGGGAATCGTAGGTATAGTCTCACCAATTCCCGTAAATCCATCTCTAGGTCATGTAGAATTCCCGGTCATGCTTCTGTTGACGGGCATACTCTGCTGGTTGGTGAGGAAAAAGGAGATTCGCATTCTCCACGGCACTGTTCTGCTGATTATTTATTTTGCCACAATTGGCGCGGCATGGTTCCTGCATGGCTAGCAGATACATAGGCACAGGAAAAGAAACCTTGAAAAGACCTTGGAGGTTGGCACCTACCCAAAAGTCAAGCCATTGAAAAACTGGACTTTAATTGTCTTCGCCAATCTGAAGACGCACGAATTTCACAATCGAAATAGATTCGCCGACCAGCTTACCTTTTTCCGCAAGTAAATCCTTAATCGTAATGTCGGGGTTCTTTACAAATGACTGTTCTTCCAAGCAAGATGCGGCAAAATATTTATCAAGTTTCCCCGTGATTATCTTCTCGATGGCTTGCGGGGGCTTGCCCTCCGCTTGCGCCGAGGCAACTTCGCGCTCCTTGGCTACAAGTTCTTCGGGCACGTCTTCACGATTGACGCAGACAGGCGCAGTCGCAGCAATGTGCATACAAATATCCTTGCCCAATGAAATCGTTTCTTGGTGATCGGCTCCGGCTCCAGTCTCGGAGGAGAGTTCAAGAAGGACACCGACTTTAGCTCCGGTGTGAATGTAGGACTCAACTCGCCCGGAAGCATCAGGCGATAAGCGTTCGGAGCGAGAAATACGGATATTTTCGCCAATTCTGGCTACTTGCTCGGTACGTTTCTCTTCCAAATCAGCATCTGCATTCTCAAGCAGGTCACTCGCGAGCTCGAGTGCAAAAGCCTGAAAATCGTCGTTCTTTGCCACGAAATCAGTTTCGCAATTGACCTCGATGATAACACCGGATCGGCCGTTTTCAGCCAATTTGCAACTAATTACACCTTCCGCAGCATCTCGGCCGGCTTTCTTGGCGGCAGTTGCCACTCCCTTTTTCCGAAGAATGGATACGGCTTCATCCATATCCCCACCACTCTCGGTAAGGGCACGTTTACAGTCAACTAAGCCGGCACTCGTCTTTTCACGAAGCTCGACTATCTTATCCATGGTGATTTCAGACATTATATTTTCTTCCGCCCTGCGAAGGGCTCGTTTGATTCTTGAAGTTGTATGTGATCGGGTAAACGCCTCGGAGGCAATCAAGCCTTGTCGGCATTTTCCTCAGCGTCTTTCGGTGCTTCGGAGTTTGCTTCCTCGGTCGATTCTTCCTCTTTCGCGGACTCTTCGGAAGCATCTTCCGGGACTGCGGCTTCCTCCGAAGAAGTCTCTTTTTCCACCGCAGGAGCCTTTTCCTCAGCAGCTTCCGCCTCAACCTTTTCCTCAGCAGGTTTTGACTCAGATTCATCTCGAGAGTCTCGGTTTCGGTCATCAAAATCCATGTCCTCATAACCTTCGGGTAGAGTAACCTCGGGCTCATCACCCTGATCACCGAATTCCGGTTCTTGGGTCACGGGAGTTATGTCTCTGCGATGGGTAGGAGTCTCGGTTCGTCGAGTAAACCCACTTTGAATCGCCTCGGAGATGACATCTATAACGATTCGAATCGATTTCGTTGAATCATCATTACCGGGAATGGGGTGATCAATGAGCGTGGGGTCGGAATTGCTGTCGACAAGGGCAATAACGGGAATACCTAGACGATTTGCTTCGGTCACTGCGATCATTTCGTTATTCGTATCGATAACAAAAAGTGCTCCCGGAAGACCTTTGAGATCTAACAAACCCTCGAAATTTCGATGCATGCGGGACATTTGCCTCCTAATCGCAGCGCCCTCTTTACCGGGAAGCGCGTCAAGACTTCCGTCCTCCTCCATGCGGAGATATTTCTTGTACTTGGCCAAGCTGGTGGACACCGTTTCAAAATTCGTCAGGGTACCGCCCATCCAACGATTGACGCAGAAAGAGGTATTGGTCGCAGCCGCCATTTCCCTGATGGGCTCCTGAGCCTGTCGCTTGGTACCGACTAGGAGAACGGATTTTCCGCTAGCCACGACATCTGCGATGGCGTCACAAGCCTTTTCCAGAAGATCGTAGGTCTTTTCGAGGTCAATGATGGATATTCCATGCCGATTCGCGTATACGTAAGGCTTGGACTTGGGATTCCAACGGCGCACTTGGTGCCCGAAGTGGACTCCGGCGTCGAGAAGGTCTTTTACTGTTATGTTCATGTATGTGGAAGGTTCAAAGCCCCGAGGCATAGGCTCGGGGAGAAATAGTTTTCTTTTTGGGTTAGAGAGTTAGGTTGACTGGTTATATCGGTTGATAGTTTCAAGCAGGGATGCCTGTAACGGAAAAAACAGGAAAGTTAAATTTGAGAAATCAGCAAGGCTAAACGTACCTGTAACAGGGATGAGTGAAAGCTTGTGGAAAGGAGCAAGATTGGGTGCAGGGGCAGGATTTGAACCTGCGACCTTCAGGTTATGAGCCTGACGAGCTACCAAGCTGCTCCACCCTGCATCACAAGAAGTTGTCACATCATGTCCGGCATTGGATTATGAGCAAGATCAAAATGACGTGTGACCGGCGGGATCATGTTTTTTTCAGTTGAGGGAACCATCGGAGCGAGTCATTAGGTAAGATGATGGCCGAACTATCCGAAATAATTGCATTCTGCGACAACCGGACCGAACGCCTCGACGTGCCCGACTTCCCGGGCTCCGAGAACGGTCTCCAAGTGGCCAACGACGGTAAAGTCTCGAAGGTCGGCGCAGCCGTGGACGCAGGTACGGAACCCTTCCGCAAAGCCATTGCCGCCGGCATCGATCTCCTCATCGCACACCATGGTTTATACTGGACGCCTCCCCTACCCCTAGTCGGTCCGGCTTACGACAAGGTAAAACTACTTCTAGGCAACAACCTTGCACTCTACGGCAGTCACCTTCCGCTCGATCGCCATCCCGAAATCGGCAACAACGCCATCCTGGCCAGCAAGTTGGAACTATCCGCCTGCGGAACCTTCCTCCCCTACGAAGGCGTG
>Ga0315322_10000201_pt1 | contig 41577 bp, 40 predicted proteins | sample M110021515metaG_FD_203461 | JGI IMG/M metagenome (GOLD analysis project Ga0315322, IMG submission 203461) | Ammonia-oxidizing marine archaeal communities from Monterey Bay, California, United States - M1 100m 21515 | ecosystem: Environmental > Aquatic > Marine > Intertidal zone | place: USA... | reverse complement strand
CTCTTCAATTAGACTGCGTGGATTGTGCGTGATTTATCAAATGATTTAGGCGGAATTTATGAGGAGAAATAACTTGATGTTCGGGGTCTTGCGACTTTGTTTTTGGTTTGCTTTGTTTTCATGCTCAACCGGTGTGGCTGAGGCTGCGGACCATCCCGATTTGGAACCGGTCAAAGCACTCTTTGCTGCGATGTCCAAGCAAGATGGCAAGGCGATGCAAGATACTTCAACAAAGGACTTTCAATTGCTCGAGCATGGGGAAGAATGGTCCATGCAGAAACTCGTGGATGTGGTTCAAGCTAACGGGAAATCGCATGAGCGGAAGAATTTTTTCAAACAAATTCGAGCCAGACAAACAGGCGATATGGCTTGGGTGAGCTACTGGAATAAGGCAGAAATCCAGCGAGCGACAGAGTTGAAAATTATCGTTTGGCTCGAGAGTGCGGTCATGGTCAAAGTTGACGGCGAGTGGAAAATCCAGATGTTGCATTCAACGCGTGTGGAATCGGACAAGCAACCGAAGCATATTAAATGGGACCCTTTGGAAGCGGCTAAGTAATTTAACTTGATACAGCCAGGTGAACGCAGGAGTATGCGTCCCTTTAAAGCATGAGGGCAAACTGTTCGTTCGACTTGTTGGTAATCCGCGGGGTACAAGGCCTCGTTCCACCAACACAAAAAGAAACAGGCATCTTTCAGCCGTTGCTAAGTGCCAACTGAGTGAACGATGCTTGTCCCCTTCCTGTGTTTTCTTCTTTTATTGAACGTTGGCTACCACGTTTTCGGACCCGGCCTTTGGTAACATCCTTGAGTCAACAGGGATCCTTGAGTCAACCGGGCCAACGTTTAGTCGGTCATCGCGCAAACAACGATATTGAACCCTGTCGGGGCGGACCAGCGTACAGAGACTGCTGGTAGTACTCTCGATTCTCGCCTCCGCGTTGCCACCCGTTTGCCAGATCATTGCTTTGGCTTACAGAATTAGACTTTTTCCATTCTCGTCATAATATGCGAGAAAGTGAGATTTAGGTTCGGACATGTCGCCATGCTATGGTTCCAGATTGAGACCCAGGTTCCAGGCATCAATGTTCGGGGCCTGCGGCTTTTGCTGCAAGTCGTAAACCATGTTGAAAATCGGATGGGACGAGGCAGGTCCACCGGAGGGACATCCGGGAGGACCTTGGACGGTTGAGCCTTTACGTTTTCTAGATGCTCACGCCCCCAGAAATCGTCGGCCATGAGAAATCCTCCATTCGTAAGGTAACGTCGCATGCTTTCTACTTCGTCAGAATCCAGGTACCTCTTTCCGGATGAGCTCATGACGGCAAGCGGACAGTCCAAAAGCCTTTGATCATTAATTTCCAGAAAGAGGCCATCTTGGGAGAAGTCCAAAGAAGTTCGTTGCTGAAGGCGATGAGAAAAGTTGAGATCCGCACCCGATCCGCACGACCCCGATCTTCATGGAACGGTGTGATGTCTGCTGCTAGGTGACGCGGTTTTGCCTCACTTTTGGCCCCAAGTTCATGAGCTAAGTTCGTCGTTACGTCACCAAACTGCTCAAATGGAACGCTTCCCACTACCGCCCGACGTCGATGGAGCCAAGCTCGCGCGTAGGCTGGTTGAACACCAAATTGCTTAGAAAGATTCTTTTTCTAGTCTGGATCTGGAGCGATAGCCATCACCAGATACCCATTTCAAGACTTCTGGGTTAATCCATACTTGCTAAGTTTCTTATAAAGCGCGGTACGGCTGATCCCTAGCAACTTCGCCGTCTTCGACCGGTTGTTACCGCAAGAGTTCAATGCATCTACTAAATGCTGTTTTTCTCCCATCGCGCGAGCGGCAGCGAGCGACTTGGGAATGACAGAAGGCACTACTAAATTCGTCGCAGGAATTCGTTCCGAATTCGTAACATGCGTATCGTTGACGCGTTGAATTCCCAACACAGTATCGGGAAGATCACGCAGTCGTAGAAAGTCACCTGATGCGAAGGTCATTGCCTGCTCAACGGCATTTCGAAGTTCGCGTATATTTCCCGGCCAGGGATGGTTAATTAACACATCCCGGACTTCGGGCGAAATTTTCCGTAGCGGAATCCCATTTTCGCTTGCAAACTCAGCGATACTGGCTTCCGCGATATCGATGATTTCTTCAGGACGATCTCTGAGGGCAGGAATGCAAAGTTCGACCACATTAAGTCGGTAATAAAGATCAGCACGGAACGTGCCGGCAGCAACGGATTTGGAAAGATCCTGATTTGTCGCGACAATCAATCTGCCACGAAAGAACTCTGACTTGTTTGAACCGAGAGCTTCGAATACTCGACTTTCCACTGTTCTTAGAAGCTTTGCTTGTGCTTCCAATGACAACGTATCCACTTCATCTAGTAGCAGAGTTCCACCCCGCACGTGGGAAAACTTTCCATCCTGATTCTTATCTGCACCAGTAAACGCACCTCGTCGGTGCCCAAACAACTCACTCTCAAGCAGCATCGTCGGCATCGCAGCACAATTAACGACAACGAATGGTTCATTCTTCCGCGGTGAAATCTCATGGATCATCCGCGACAGACGCGTTTTGCCCACTCCTGTCTCACCTGTCATCAGAATATTGGTGTTCTGTGGAGCGATCTTCTGTATTTTCTTAATGACGTTTGCAAGCTTGGGTGAACTGGCACAAACCGGTTCAGAACCATTGAGCGAAACCCATCCTTCCTTCGTGGTTTCCTGTTCTCCGTTGGAGGCCCAGGTTAGCCGCCGTTCCACGGTCAACGAATCAAATAGAAAACGCATGCGTTCCTGTTCGACAGGCCCGGAAACACAATCAGCCGCACCCGAACGTAAGTATTCAATCATTACTTCAGGTTTAAGCAGATCGGTAATCACCAGCACGGGGGTTGGTGTGTGACTTTGGGTGCTGCTTTTAATGAATTGTTTGATTGCTTCTTTGTCGTGTCGCCCCGTGTCGTGAACGAGGGCGAGTGCCAGATGGTGAGAATCTTCCATGGCCGATGAGCAATCCGCTTTACTCACCAACTGAAACCCGAGTTCAGTTGCTAGCTTCCCAGTTAGTGTCGTGAGCCAGTCGTCTTCGCTGACCAGCAATACACTCAGCGGAACGTCCAATGTATTGCCCTGAAATGAAGAAAAGGTGGTTAGTATGGAACGCCTGGCAAGCCTTGGGTGTTGGAAAGACGGCCCCCATTCCTCGCATACAAACCGTTACAGAGTCGTGCGGGATTCCGGATTTCGAGGAATTCCCCGCGGTTCTATTCTATCTCCCCATCAGCGGGGTATCAATGAAACAACGTCCGAAATCCCCGTTATTGCTCACTAAACGAACTGGTTTATGGCAATCAGGGAGTGTACGGGCGATCATATTCGTTGTGGTCCTGTTGCAAAATCGGCGTTATTACTGGCCTGCACAACCGTTTTAACCGAACCCACTAGAAGGGGGGATTCAGTCCCACAAATCTTTCATTTCTCGCACTATCTGAATCCTCGTTCGTGGGTCAAAAGGCATGCAAAAGCTAAGAAAAATGCTGCTTGTAGTTGCAGGAATGGTGATCATCGTATGTGGTAGTTTGACGCCTGCCCTTGGCCAGACTCGTGGTCCGAGAGCCGGATTGAAACCGTCACTTCCACTCGTACCGGAGTTTCCAACGCGTCCGGGTGAAACTCCAGCAAAACCTTGGCGTGACAAACTCACCGCAGAGGAGCAGGAGCCATCTTCAAGCTTCATCGACTCTATCAAGGTAAATGACGCAGCGATTGAGGTAGTCTTGGGGCAAGGCCGCCTGATCACGCTCGCTGCTCCCTTGGCTAACGAAGACGGTGTGCCTGTTATCGCGATTGCGAATCCCAGTATTGTTGATTTTGAAATTCTGCCAAAGCAACGAATGCTAAGGCTGGTCGCCAAAGCAATTGGGGTGACAGATTTGTCATTCATCAGCGCTGATGGTGAGTCGCACTCATTCGAGATTCACGTAACCTACGACACTGTTCTGCTGAAAGCACAGCTCCGACAGATTTTCCCGACCGCAATGCTAAATCTGAAGCAGTTACGTGAACACCTGATTGTGGAAGGTCAGGCCCGAAGTCCTGAGCAGGTGCAGCAGATACTAACGACAATTGAGGCTTACCTTAGCTCCATCCAGCTCAATGAGACACCAACTTCGCGTAGTGGCGTACAGCAAGATCAAGTGGTGGGGGTGGGGCAGGAAGAAGTGCCCCCACAGGGCGGCAATGACATTCAAGAGAATCCTCGAGTTGCGTTTGAACCGGGAGAACGGGCACAGACGTCATCATCATTGACTCGTCCTCAGTTGATCAATTTGATTCGCGTACCGGGAAGCCAACAGGTCATGCTGAAGGTGACCGTTGCCGAACTGAATCGTACGGCCCTGCGAGAGATGGGAGTGAATCTGAAATTGGGAAACTTCTTCGAAAACACGGTGATCGGGAGTGGCAACACAACAATTGCATTCGGCGATGACGTGACCATGATTATGAAAGCCCTGAGAAGCAATTCCGTTGCGACGGTTCTTGCGGAGCCTAATCTTGTCACTCTGAGCGGTTTCCCCGCTACGTTTCAGTCAGGTGGTGAATTCCCGGTACCCCAGTCAAGTCAGTTTGGCGGATTTGGTGGGACAATGTTCAAAGATTTTGGGGTGCAACTATCATTCACTCCCTTCATTCAGGAGAACGGTATCATCCGATTGACGGTCAGCCCTGAGGTAAGTAACGTTGACAAGAGCCTTAGCGTTGCCGTTATCGCTGGCGGGGATGCAGTACCAGGGGTACGAACCAGAAACACTTCCACGACGGTTGAATTGAGGCAAGGTCAGACACTCGCGATTGCTGGCCTGCTAAATCGTGAAACAAACGGTAATACGAATCGCTTACCAGTTCTTGGCGACATACCGATATTAGGCACCTTCTTCAGCAGTACGTCGCATCAGGTGCAAGCGGAACAAGAATTGATGGTGACAGTAACGCCTTACATTGTGGGGGCGCTTGACAGTGACCAATGCATTCCGCTGCCAGGAACTGAAGTCATGGAGCCCAGCGATCTGGAAGTCTTTTTGCTGGGCCGCATTTCTGGACGAACGGGACTACCTTACCGGTCAACCACGAATTGGGACGATCCTCTTGGTTGTATTCGTCAGCAACGACTTGAAAAAAACAATGTATACGGACCTTACGGGTTCTCCGAATGATCAATTTGCGTGAACATGAACTGCGAAAGATTGCCATGTCCTGCGTGCAGCGTTTTCCAAACTCACTTGCCATTCACTGTATTGTGCTTTGCTTCTCTACCGGAGTTCTCTCTGTTCGGGGAACTGCAGACGAATCAGGAATTACCTACTCTTTGATCTCATCCGGAGCTACCTATGTAGACATGGATGCAGCGTTGGCTGATCCGGAGGCAACGAGGCCAGATGACACTGCGGTTGCAACAAAAAAGCGAAGTGTAATCTCAAAAGCAATGAATTTACTTTTCCCCGTTGTCTACACCCGAGATCCACAGAAAGCAACGGACTCACGTGGGAGCGAGCAATCACTTGTTGAAGTGGAGTTGCTTCCAATCAATTCTGCCTCCGATGTCGAAGCGAACTCTGACAACAAATCTGCGCCGGATACGCTCGGTCAGCCTCAAAAATTGATTGATCCCGCACTGTGTAAGCGTGCGCCGAACTTTGAATGCGAAAACCCTTCGATACTTGACGCGATGCCGGCCCCCTGCGGTCAGTGTAATGCGTGCCGTAGTGGTGGCCCTCAAAACGTTATATGCGAACGGTGCTGCAGTTTCATCAGACGCACTCGCTTTATTTACGAAAGGACACTTCTCGGTGATCCACGATTATTCTGTGAGAGAAAGTTTGGCACCTACATAGGAGCTGTGATGAATGCCCAGATCGTGGCGGGCAAACGTGAGCAGATGGTACTATATGAATACGATTTCGAGCAACAGGTTGATGGTTCGCCAACCGCAAAGGTAAAAGCGACTTCGTTGCCTCATTTAGAGCGAGTTGCAGTGATGATGTTGCAAACCGGAGCACCATTGCTTATCGAGCGGACGGGTAATATTGGCTTGGACAATCGCCGTCGCACCTTGGTTGTCCAGCAACTGGCCACGATCGGTCTAACAACGAATCCGAGCTCCGTGATTTCTGGTCATCCACTTGCTCCCGGACAGAGTGGTGTTGAAGCGGAGATCCAATTTCGGTCGCGGACGATCCAAGCTATTCGCGGAAGTCAAGCTCCCGCGAGTTCGTCTGGAAATGATGCGGCGACAGGCCGCTTGCCAGGCAACTGATATCGACGGCCTGACAGCGTCGTTGTGAATGACAAATGAACTTGAAATGTAGAGCACTTCTGTACGGCAGGCTCTGATTTAGTTACTTCCAGAGATCTCGGATGAACTCGAAACGATTGCTCTATTGCTCATTGCTGGTCATGTCGGTCGGGTGCCAGAATCCCTCTTTTCTTGCTTTTCCAGCGGGTAACACAACTGATGTATTTAATAACCCAACTGAAAACATATCCGACGAGAATGACCAAAAATCAGCTTTGATACTTGCTGTCGCAGCCACCGCAGAGGCAAGGGGAGACGACCAGGTTGCAACCGAAAATTACGAAAAAGTACTTCAACGAGTACCTGGCAATCTACAGGCGATGAGACGACTGGGGCTGCTCCATGCAAGACGCGGCAATTCAGGGAAATCGATCGAAATGTTCCGTGCTGCGACTGCCATCGAACCAAATGACGCCGAGTTGCGGTGTGATTTCGCATACTCGCTATACCTTGGTGGCGAATTTGATGAGGCCAAAGCTCACGTGCGGAAGTCCATTGAAATGGAACCCGAGTTAATGCGAGCGAGAAACATCCTTGGGATGATTTTTGCACGAACTGGGGAGGTAAGCCTTGCGATCGCTGAATTCACGCAAACCGGAGTACCACAGTCTGAGGTTCATGCCAACGTTGCCTTCGCAATGCTCCTCAATGGTGATGCCGAGGCCGCCGCATCAAGCGTAAAGTTGGCGGAGTCACTTCAACCTTCAAATGACTTGCAGATCCGCCTTGCTGGTTTTCGCGATTCGATTGATGTCGTGCAAGAAAACGATGCCGCGAATTCGCAAACGATGTTCCGATAATCAATGCCGGCCTGCAGCAGTTAGTCACGATGATGCGTTCTGCAAAACAGCAGCATCGCCATTACGTGATAAGCTTTGCCAAAGTGAGGCTCGGTGGCCTGTGTAGAGCCAAAATGTGCTCACGTAACAATGCAAGTCATGTACTCAGCAGGAAGATCGACTGGCTAAAGAGTCGTATTGGCAACCTCTGAACACGGCCTTTGCTTGAAAGTACGGCATGTCAACCCGCTAGATGAATGATTCCAGGATGCTTGCGTAGAATTTTGGAAGCATCATCCTGAATGTTGTCGAGATTTATTACAAGGACTTTGCCACGGTATCTCAACATCGTCGCGGCCGCTATGAACGAGACATTGTTCACTCCATATAGCGACAGTATTTCACCTTGGTGAAATGACAGGTAGTCAGCCGCTTCGGCGTGCAGTTTTGTAATTCCGTTCAGAGAAAGCCAATTGCCCCTATGCCGACTCAGGCTTTGAGCATCAGCAGCAGATAAGTTTGTCAGACCGTCAAGAGCAAGATCCGCCTGGGTGTCACACAGGGCTCGAAGGGCTGACGATGAAATTCTTTTGAGACCGTTCAGATATAAAACGCCCTCGAAGTTGCTAAAGTGTTCAGCGGCGTTTGTCGAAAGGCCCTCCAATCCATCTAAATGAAGCTCTTGCGGTTTCTTGGACAGGCTGGCAGCGGCTTGGTCCGACAGATGCTTCAATCCGGTCAACCAAAGTTCTTCAGTTGTTTGACTGAGGTACTCGGCAACTGTATCTGAAATTTCCTGCAGTCCATTCAGCCAAAGTCCACTGTTGATTTGTGCAAGATTTGCCGCAGATTCATCCGGCAGGTGTGTCAGTCCATTGAGGAACAGCCCCAGAAATGAATGTGAACTAAACAAATCTGCACCCTCAATTCGACTCAGGTTTGCAGCTGCATCCGGTGACAATTCCTGAACGCCATCGAGCCATAAGTTCATGCCTCGAAATTTACCAAGGGACTCAGCAACAGCAAAACTGATTGAATGAAGACCATTGAGTGATAAGTCACCGGTGATTCTACTGATATAAGCACTGGCTTCGCCGGAGATTGATGTTAGCCGGTTGAGTGAAACATCCAAACGCCCGCGGGTCGGTTTGATAAGTGAAAGGCTCTCGGCCACTTCCGTTGTAAGGTGCTCAAGTCCATCCAACGCCAGTGATTGTCCCTTGAAATTTCGCAACTCAAAGGCAACCTCCTCGTCGATCGTTTGCATGCCATTTAAGGAAAGCTCAAATGACTGGTCGCAGGCTTGCAAGCTGAATAGAGTTTTAGCAGCGGAAGTTGAGATACTAGTGAGGCCATCCAGATAAAGGTTGGAACCCCGAAATTGGGCTAGTTGTTGTGCCGTTGAGTGGCCCAACGAATTTAGGCTGTTCAGTGAGAGCTCACTCGCATTTTCACAAAGGCTGGCAAGCGCTGTGTCTGTTAGATCAGTAAGGCCATTGAGGTATATCGATCCCTCAAAATTGCGAAAGTGTTGAGCAGCACCGTCGGATAAACTAGTGAGTCCATCTAGGTCGAGAATCCAACGCGCGTCGCGAGTTTCGTCTCGCGAGGGTCTGCGAGAATGAGTTTTATCGAGCTGTGGTCGATCTGTTTGCAGTGTCAGACTCACTAATTGCGCAGCGGCATCATCCGAAATATCAGTGTACTCACTGGTATCGAAGTACGCGTCGGGCTCCGCGTCAGTAATGAGTTGTTTCAATAAGGAAACGGTCAGAAGTTTAGTCATTGCCACAGTATCTTTGATTAATGATTTCACTTGAACCCCAAGATTTTCTAACCCCGCATCTCACAATCCGTGTTGAAATTAGAATCTGCAGTAGGTGTTACGGGTAAGCCCACAAGGGATGACAGATGTTCGGTCCGATTTTAGTCTTCCGCTAGTATCGCCAAAGCATGAAGCATTCGACCCGAGGCCTGACACAGTGCAAATAAAGAGCCTGAAGAGAACATTCAGCTAGGAATACCGGAGATTTCTTGATTTCGGGCTCATCGTCAGTGCTTAGCCGAGTCGCAAAGCCTTTTTCCTCCCACCACGGTGGGTTCATGGCCCCACCGAGCGCGGCACTACTTTCTGCGATGTGCTGCGACAGGTTTAACAGTTGCTGTAAACTGTTCGCGAAAAGGACAGGCTGGTGAAACCTTTTGGTTGGCGCATTCTAGGGTTTGGCGGGAAAACTCACTGTTTTTTTGTTTGGCATGCTTATTGCTTCTCCTCGAGAACCATCAACGGCTCAGCAGAGGGCCATAAGCTTTTCAAACATCCGGGGAAACCAATGCTCGCATCACTTAAAAACTTTTGGACTGAAGAAGAGGGTGCCACAGCCGTCGAGTACGGAATCATGGTCGCCGCCATCGCTGCCGTGATCATCACCGTTGTGATTTCCATTGGTGGCAAAGTTGATACGGCGTTCGATACCGTGGATACCGCAATGCCGGCCGGCGGGGTTTAGAGCTGAGGCTCTTAGTGCCTGGCTTTGTCCACTTCTTTTCTGCACGGACCTCGAACCGTGCTTTGTACTTTCTGGGGCAGTCGCCCACAAACTTTTCAAACACTCGGAGAAACCAATGCTCACATCACTCAAAAACTTTTGGACTGAAGAAGAAGGTGCCACAGCGGTCGAGTACGGAATCATGGTTGCCGCCATTGCTGCCGTGATCATCACCGTTGTGATTTCCATTGGTGGCAAAGTTGATACGGCGTTCGATACCGTGGATACCGCAATGCCGGCCGGCGGGGTTTAGAGCTGAGGCTCTTAGTGCCTGGCTTTGTCCACTTCTTTTCTGCACGGACCTCGAACCGTGCTTTGTACTTTCTGGGGCAGTCGCCCACAAACTTTTCAAACACTCGGAGAAACCAATGCTCACATCACTCAAAAACTTTTGGACTGAAGAAGAAGGTGCCACAGCGGTCGAGTACGGAATCATGGTTGCCGCCATTGCTGCCGTGATCATCACCGTTGTGGTTTCCATTGGAGGCAAGGTTGATACGGCGTTCGACACCGCGGATGCCGCAATGCCAGGCGGGGCCTAGAACTGAGGCTCGTGATGCCTGGCTTTGCATGGCTTGAGCGGCCTCGTGCGGATGACCAGTCTCCGGTGTTTTGACGGCACAACAAACCTACTAACTCGAGTGACGGAAGTATGGCGACTTTCTTAAGTGATCAAATGTTTTTACCGGTGATGACCGCATTGTCAGCATCGCTTATCGCGACGGTAACGGATATCAGGTCATTGCGGATCCGCAATACGCTTACGGTGCCACTCTGTCTGTCCGGGATTGTGTTTCATTGCTGGATGGGAGGTTGGTCGGGATTGTCGGTAAGCGTTGCGGGGATTGGTATCGGGTTCGCTGTTTTGATTCTTCCCTACCTGATGGGGATTTTGGGAGCAGGTGATGTCAAACTCCTGATGGGAATGGGGGCATGGCTGGGCGGCCACAATACGGCTCTCGTTGCCTTGTTTGGTTGTTTTGCTATGGGATTCGTAGCCGTGGTGGTGCTGGCGAAACGAGAGGGTCCGAGAGCTGTGTGGTTCAATCTTCAATTGTCGATCCTGCGACTGCAGACGATACGGCGTCACCTGTTCGCCAGTCAGGGGGAATTGAAGGATATCAAGTCGATGGCATCTGACCCTGTCCAACGCCATAACTTGATTCCCTTCAGCATCATGCTGGCAGTGGGATCAGTGGCGTTGGTGGGGATTTTGCTGGTCGGATGATGTCAGTATTTCTTATTGGATTACGTAACTGTTCTTCTAACGATTGGAAAACCTCATGAGTATTCGAACACTTGTCGTCGTTTTGATGGCCTTGGGTTGCGGAGGCATCGCAACATTCGGGATGTTTCGTGTTCTACAAGCATCTCGCAGCGATAATGATGCGGCTCCAATTGTCGAGACTGAACAGGTAGTCGTGTTGACGGTCGATGTTGGATTGGTTGGCACGAAAATCACGGGGGACATGGTGGCCCTGAAAGACTGGCCCAAAGATTACCTGCCCGCCGGTTGCATCACTAATCTGGAAGATGTTATCGGTGAAACTCTGCGGGTGCCCGTTCGTGCGGGTGAATTGCTGCTCCAGGGTAAATACGGATTAGGCCGAGGCATGGCGGCAATTGTCGACCCCGGTTATCGTGCCTTTACGATTCATACGCCGAACCACAGCGCGGGTGTTGCAGGCTTTGTCATGCCTGGAGATAGCGTTGATGTTCTGCTGACTCGAGATGACGAAGAAATCCCAGGTGGCTCAATCACGACCGCTTTGCTTCAAAACGTCAAGGTGCTGGCTTCAGATCAAATGATCAATGCTCCCGAGCAAAACACAATCAAGACACTGAAAAGCGTCACTCTTTCGGTCAGTCCCGAAGAGGGTAAGATCCTGACCCTCGCTCAAAGCGGAGGAACCTTGACGCTTATGCTTCGAAACAAGGAAGATCTCAAGATGTCGACTACTGGCGCGATCACGTGGAGCAATATTCAGCAGTCTGAAAATTACGCAAAGGAGCAATCAGAACACGCTGCCGTCGAACTCGTGTCTGCTAAGTCTGAAATAACTGACGCACCAAAACAAAAATCCAACAAGCCTTTAAAGATTCGAACGCTGCGAGGTTTAAGCACCGGTGAAATCTATGCACCTAGGCCACGACAGGAAATCACCCGAACCTAAGAGTTGGAATTGTTGAAAATCCCCGCAGATCACTAGCCTCTGTTCACCTGCACAAAAGAAGCACTCGGATGCGTTTTACCATCATTAGCGAACACGACGAGATGAAGAAAAAGCTGGTCGCTTCAGTAAGGCAGATGCGTTTGTCCGAAAAGGTAGAGGTCACCGACTTCGAGCGTGCTCTTGATACCGTAATAAGAACCCAGCCGGCCATTGTACTGCTCGGTCTTCAGGATGAACGCTGTCCCCGCTCTCATCGGTTAGTGCGAGAAATTCAAGAGATCGCATTTGGGAAGGTTATTGTGGTGGGACCGGCATTGGAAGCCAAGGCATTGTTAATGTTCCTACAAGAGGGTGTGTATCAATACATTGATGAAGCTGATTTCGAATCTGCGATCACTGTCGCCATCAATCGCCTTCGCAAAGAACAGCCCAATGGTTTTAAACGGGGCAAAGTTTCAGCGGTCATCGGTGCAGGAGGAGGGTGCGGGGCAAGCACGCTGGCAGTCAACCTCGCCTTTGCTCTGGTCAAGGAGAATCCGAGCCTGGTCTTAATGGACTTGAATCTGGAGTCCGGCGATTTAACGGCGCAGCTCAACCTTCGTTCGCCCCATTCCGTCAGCGATTTTTGTCGCAACGTAGCTCGAATGGATGAAAGCATGCTGGAAAACTGCATGGTGCAGCATGCAAGTGGAGTCAACCTTATTGCAGCCCCTGTTGCAATTAATGAAGTACGAGATGTGACTCCGAGGGGACTGAGGCGACTTTTGCATATGGTGCAATCCCGGTTTGACCATGTTGTCATTGACGTTGGCCGTCCGTTCCGGCAGGAAGATGTCGTCGTTTTGCAACAGTCTGACACCGTTATCTTGACACTTAGGTCCGACATCAGTTCCCTTCGTAACGCTAAACGTGCATTGGATTTTCTTGAGCACTCCGGTGTTGACTTGTCAAAAGTCAAGCCCGTTGTTAACCGCTACCGTTCAGGATCAGGTGTCACTCTTGCCAGTATTCGCGGCACACTTGGGATGGAGATTGCCCAAGTAATTCCAGACGACGCTAAACGGGTAAATGCTGCGAGCAACAGTGGCGTGCCAGTGTACATGAAAAAGCCTCATTCCTCGTTTTCCAAACGCATTAGGGAGTTCGTCGCTGCGATCAGTACATCATCCCAACCCCTGGCGATCTAAGTGAGTTTTTTGTCATGAAGTTTTGGAAAAAAAATCAGCTAGCTGATGAACAAGCAGATGGACTTTCTGTTGTCGACGGCCGTTCGGTAGGTGCCAAAGAAAATCCCGATTTCGAGAACACAATAGTTCCTGGTGTATCCGGCGGCCTGCTTCCGGGATCTTCTCAAAGCGAACAAGCAAGTGACAATGACGATGCTTTCAGTGGCACGCATGAGAGCACTCAAGATAAAGCAGGCACTGACACTGACACTGACTCTGATTTTGACAAAGACTCTGATTCTGGCACTGACTCTGATTCTGGCACTGACTTTGATTCTGATTCTGAAGAGGAGATGGAGGCACTGGAATACGAGTTTCAACGGATAAAAAGCGAGATTCACCAGCAGGTCATCGGACGTATTGATCTCACTGCCCTTGGCGGTATGGAGGAGAGTGACCTCAGGATTGAGGTTCACCGCGCCTGTGAGCAAGTATTGGACGAGCGTTCAGATCTGTTGAACAAAGAAGATCGTGAACGCATTTTTCGTGAAGTGATCGATGAAACATTCGGGCTCGGGCCACTGGAGCCGCTGCTTGCAGATGACGCCATTTCAGAAATCATGATCAATGGCCCCGACACTATTTATGTTGAAAGAAATGGTCGTTTGCAGCGGTCAAAAGTGACTTTTGCTAGCGAGTCCCATCTGCTTAAAATCATTCAGAAAGTGGTGGGCGCTGTAGGGCGTCGTGTGGATGAAACCAGCCCAATGGTTGATGCAAGGCTGTCAGATGGAAGCCGCTTCAATGCAATCATTCCGCCGTTGGCGCTTGATGGTTCTTTGGTATCGATTCGCCGCTTCGGAAAGCGTGCCTTGGGAATACCGGATCTGCTTGGGTTCAAGTCCTTGACGCCAGAAATGGTGACCTTCTTATCCGCCTGTATCGAAGGACGCCTGAACGTCATCATCTCAGGCGGAACGGGAAGCGGGAAAACATCTCTACTTAACATTCTATCCAGTTTTATTCCCCGGGAGGAAAGAGTCGCAACCATTGAAGATGCCGCTGAGCTTCGCTTGCAGCAACCCCATGTGATCCGTATGGAAACAAGGCCACGCAACATTGAAGGTTCTGGCGAGGTCACCATCCGTGATCTTGTTCGTAATGCGCTTCGCATGCGACCAGATCGTGTTATTGTTGGTGAGTGTCGCGGTGAGGAGGCTTTGGATATGCTACAAGCGATGAACACGGGACACGATGGTAGCTTAACGACCATTCATGCAAATAATCCAAGGGATGCCGTGGGCCGTCTGGAGATGATGGTGGGAATGGCTGGTTTTGATGTCCCCATCTGGACAATCCGAAAGCAAATTGCCTCCGCCTTGGATCTAGTCGTTCAATCAGTTCGCTTGACAGGAGGTGCACGCAAAATCACCTGCATATCCGAGATTACGGGTGTCGAGGGTGATGTGCTGACCATGCATGACATCTTTAAGTTTGTGCAAACGGGAGTCGATGACGAGCGACGTGCCGTCGGTTATTTCCAAGCAACGGGAATTCGTCCAAGTTGCCTTGAGCGTCTTGAAGCTTCTGGATTAACACTGCCTGCTGGATTATTCGAGGAACGGATTCTGAAGACGCAAGGTGATGCCGAATGATCCTCGCTGTTATTGCGTTTACATTCGTTGCAAGCGTAGCTATGGTCTTTGCGGGCAATATGGTTGTCTCTGACGTGCTGGAGAGAAATCGTAAGCAGAGGCTGCTGCAATTAGAAAGCGAATTGGTAAAACGCAACAAGCAGCGGGCACGCGATGAAGCAGCTTCTAACCAAGAAAGAACACTTGGAAGTTTGGCACACCAAGCCGTTGTAGAATCCAACGCAGAAAAACCTACGATCACTGAACGCATCAAACAGATGATCGAGCAGTCGGGGACTGGGATATCAACTCAGGCAATCATTGCTGCTGGCGTTCTTTGCAGTTTGGCTGCAACTGTCCCAACCGTTTTGCTTCTCCAGGATTTTTTACTAGGTATTCCAGCAGCTCTGGTCGCTGCACCTTTGCCCTTGTTGTGGGTAAAGCACAAACGAAAGCAAAGATTGGAAGCACTATCATCACAGTTGCCTGATGCGTTGGAGCTAATGAGTCGTGTTCTTAGGGCCGGACAAACCATTACCCAGGCGATGTTTGCGGTTGGTCAAGAATTCAAGCCGCCCATCGCCTCTGAGTTTCTTTACTGTTACGAGCAACAGAATCTGGGCATTTCGACTGATATGGCGCTGCGCGACCTAGCGAAACGCACTGGTTTACTGGAAATAAAAATCTTTGTATTGGCGTTAATCATTCACCGACAATCAGGCGGTAACCTGACTGAATTACTCGATAAACTCGCCAGCATCATTCGTGAACGATACAAGATGCGAGGAAAAGTCAGAGCTTTAACGGCAGAAGGTCGTTTGCAAGCCGCGATTCTGCTGGGTTTGCCACCCGCGATGTACTGTCTTTTGCTGTTGATCAGTCGACCTTACGCACTTGAGTTACTGAATCATCCCAAGCTCATCTTCGGTTGTTTAGTCTCAATGACGTTTGGTGCACTGTGGATCAGAAAAATCGTCAACTTTGACTTCTAAACGATGGGAGTAAAAAGATGGACCAGTTAAGTGAAAGTGAGTTGATTCTACTTAGCGGTGGCGCCGTAGCCGGGTTTCTGTTTTTGATGGGAACCCTATGGCTTACCCGGAGAAATAGGGTCCAAGAAAGGCTGGATGAATTATCGCAGGACTCTGCTTCCTCCAACACCGACTCAGGGACTGGTGGATCAAAACGCACCAGAGGAAATAGCAAAAAAGGCAAGGACGATGCACTGAATGGCGATCTGATTGATCGCGTGATGCAGGCAGGACTGTACCGCCCTCAAATGATTGCGATCTATCAGACGGCTCGCTTTTCTATGAGTCTCATTCCCGGCGTTCTTGTTTTCATTGCATTCCAATCCAGCATGATTTCATTACTGTGGGCTGTGGTTGTGGGAGTGGGAGCGTGCCTTTTCGGTTTCCTAGCTCCAAGCCTTTGGCTTGATTACAAAAAAGCAGGCCGACAGACAACATTGCGACGTGCTTTACCCGATGCTTTGGACGTGATCATCATTTGTGTTGAAGCTGGGCTGAGTGTGCAAGCCGCCATGGCAAAAGTGTCACGTGAATTATCCAGCGTACACCCTTTGCTCGCTGCGGAGATGGCGATCTGTCAGAGAGAGATGCAGCTTGGCGCAACGGCAGGAGAAGCACTCAATCGCCTAGCCCAACGTTTTGATTTGGCTGAAATGAGAAGCTTGGCTTCTGTCATTAGTCAAGCGGAGCGTTTTGGTGCCAGCATCATTACCGCTCTACGTGTCCACGCTCAGACTCTTCGGGAAAAACGTTTTCAGCGGGCTGAAGAGCTCGCCCAAAAAGCGGGAGTAAAACTAGTCTTTCCTACGATCGTATTCATTTTCCCGGCACTATTTGTTGTTCTTGCGGGGCCAGCTGTTGTCCGGATATTTGGCATGTTCGATAAGATGGCACCGTAAAATGATGGCATCAACAATTAAGCCTGTCGATTTTCCCTCAGACCACGGCAGTGAGGCTAAGGAAAATACCATGTGCTCCACCCAGCAGTGTGGCAAATCCAGTGTTGCGACTGTCGAAGACCTACTCATTTATTGGGACCTCTGGATCAGTACCGTACGAAGAATCGAACAAAAGAAACGTGTTCGAATTTCGAAGCGACGGTACACGGCAGTGTATGCAAGTATCATGAAATTGTGTGAAGGTGGTGATATTTACCGCCCAAACCTGTCGTCCTCGGTTCGTCCACCCCATCTTGCGTTACACTTCCTGGTAGCACCGTGGGTAAGCTTGGAAGCACTTCAAAACGCTGACAGAAAACTTCTCCGGAATTTACTCGACCAAGGTAGCGAGATTGATCGCGAGTTACATCCGCGAGCCTTGCGATTGCATCGGAAATGGTTCCCTGTCCTGATAATGTTGCTATCCATTGGGTGCGTAGTTGCCGCAGCACTGGAACATCAGTTGGTTGCACAGTGGGGCCGATTCTACCTGTCAATGGCTTCTAGCCGATTATGGTTAGCGGTCGGAAAGATGAATCCCGAACACTGGTTGGGTTGTTTAGCGGTATTGATGGTGATTTTTGGTACTTGGATGACACGCGACATGCGGAAGTATTAGCGAAATTGCACTTGTCACACTTGACAAATTAGAGACTCGACTATGTCAAAGAAAATAATTCATTGCATGGATGATGCAGCGGCTGCCTTAATGGTGGTGCCAGTATCAAATGCTCTGCTTACTTGTAAGATTGCGAGACAAAGATTTTTGATTCGCCGACGCGTACAAAAATCGCACAAGAAATGCAGGACACAGCGAGTGGGCGCAGTTGCAGTTGAGATGGCAATCGTATTGCCACTTTTGTTGGTTCTGGTTTTTGGAATTATTGAGTTTGGTCGCGCAATGATGGTGCAGCAAATTCTCGTTAATACGGCGAGAGAAGCGGCGCGTCGTGCCGTAGTGCCTGGAGCAACAGACGAGCAGGTTCATGGGATTCTTGCAAGCTATTTAGAAAGTGCGGGCATCGATGAATACGAGGCCCACATCGAACTGGATGGTGTTCGTCATCCGTTCAATGCTGATGGAAGTAGCGGTAGCGAATTTGCAAACCTAATCAACAGTGCGCAGCACAGGACCAAGGTTGGAATTGATTTGAGCGTACTCCATTCTGATGTTGCCTGGGGCCCCATGTACTTAATCGCCGGTGACCGGAAACTTTCGGCAACAGTCCTAATGAGAAAAGAGTGAATCGATGATCCAGATCCCGAAGCGTCGTCAGAATCGCTCTGGCGCAGTTGCTGTTGTGGCAGCAGTCCTGTTGGTCATGCTGTTGGGTATGGTAGCGTTAGCCATCGACCTCGGATACATCGTGTTAACACGAACATCCATGCAAGCGGCAACTGACGCTGCATGTTTAAGTGGGGGAACTGAATTAATCGAGGGATTGGGTGTCATGCCTGCTCCGCCAGCATCAGTCACAGCGTCTGCTGCCTCAATTGCTTGTGAATACGCTGCTTTTCATCCCAACGGGGATGTGCAGCAATCTTTTCTTGATGCTGAGCGTGATGTCCAATTTGGTTGGGCAGTTTTTGATGACGAATCAAATGAATGGCAAAAGCACTGGGGAGAAGAGATCCCTGGAGTTGGTGGTTACAACCTGATAGGTGTAACAATGCACCGCGATGTGCTCAGCAGCGGCAATGGAGATGGTCCTTTACCACTCATCTTCGCCCCGGTTTTGGGACGAACTTATTCAACCCTGCAAACAGAGGCGGCCGCAGTCATCATGCCAGCCAAAGGGGTGAGTATCGGTAATGGAGAGAATGCAACCGCAGATGTGCTGCCATTTGTGATTCGCAAAACGTTGTGGGAAAAATATCGACGTGCTCAAACGTACTACGAAACGCATGGTATTCCCAGTGATCCGCTGGAACTTCGTGAGATCATGGATAATGAAACCAATAATTATCGCGGAACAGAGCCTTCTGGCGAACCGTTATTTGGGCATTGGGCGCCGCGTAATAACAAGCCTCCTGAATTCAAACAGGACTTTGCTGATATCTGGTCATGTGAATGTAGTTTTGATGCCCATAATTCAGTGACTTTCTTTGGATCAGATGGTGTTCTCGAAGTGGACATTTTTCCGCGGGACGACTACACCTCGGGTAATGCCGGGACAGTGGATATCGGTAGCTCGAGTAATTCAACTAGTGATCTTGCCAGACAGATAATTAATGGGGTGAGTACCGAGGACTTATCCTACCTACCGGGTGGACAACTTTCTTTGCCAATGAGTCTGCAGGGTGATACCGGAGTCAGTGCAGGTATCAAAGATGAATTGGAAAGTATTTATGGGCAATGCCGGAGCATGTTGCTTTTTTCTACAGTGAACTTTCCCGGCAATAACGCCCAGTTCGAAGTGATCGATCTGGCAGGAATCAGAATCATGCAAGTCGAATTGACTGGCAAGCTGGAGTACAAGCATCTGAGCGTACAAATTTGCCAATCAACGCTTGGTAATGCGATTCCGGATGTCGGTAAACCAATCGGAAACGACACGACCGTTTTTACCCCACTGGTTCTCATTGAGTAGTGCCGGAACCCAATCATACAACCTTGGAGAAACAACCCATGGATGCGATTACGGAGATCCCCGCGGAGGCCGAGTTCAAATCCGCTTGGACAACGATGCCCCCCGCTCCCGAAAGCATTGGTGATCTGGGAATCGCTGATTCTCTGGTGAACGACTTGGCGATGAAATTGGCGAGTACAGTTCCCCAATTTGACACAAAATGGGGTGCTGAAAGGCTGCACTTGCCAGTTCAATTGGCGGAAAAAGTGTTCTGGAAACTGAAGCAGGATCACTTTCTCGAAGTGTTGTCTCAGGACGGGCCGTTTTGTTACCGATATTCTTGCACTGACAGGGGCAGGCAGTTAGCTGCAAGGTCTTTTGAAGTGTCCGGTTATGTTGGTCCGGTGCCAGTATCGCTGCCTGCCTATATCGCAGCACTGAAGAGACAGCAGCAGCACCGTGCAAAGGTCACGCTTGAGAAGGTGCGGTCGTGTATAAGTCCGCTGGTTCTGCCGGAGTACTCAGTGCAGATTAGTGCGTTGGCTGCACTGTCTGGAAGAAGCCTGTTCCTGTTTGGGCCGGCTGGAAATGGAAAGACAACCCTCGGCAGGTTGTTGCACCAAGCGGCAGGTGGAAGCCTCTGGATTCCTCAGGCCATCGCAGTTGATAATTCCATCATACGGATTTATGACTATGAGGTTCATGAAATGGAGGAGATTTCAAAGCCATCTGCTGACGCTGGCGGGACATCTGCGAATCATGATCGTAGGTGGGTGAACGTGAAGCGACCGTTCATCGTCGCTGGCGGTGAAATGACAATCGAGGAACTTGATTTGGCTTACAGTCCTTCCTTGCGGTTTTACGAGTCACCGCCTCATCTCAAGGCAAATGGTGGGACGTTCCTGATCGACGATTTTGGGCGACAACGCGTTGCACCATCTGAATTGCTGAATCGATGGATTGTGCCGCTGGAAAACCATGTTGATCATCTGACTTTGCAAACCGGGCAAAAGATTCAGGTACCATTTGATTTGCTGCTCATCGTGGCAACAAACCTGACCGTCGAAGAGGTAGCGGACCCGGCGTTTCTTAGAAGGATGGGGTATCGCCTACACATGGAGCGTCCAACCAAGGAACGTTACAGTGAGATTTTCCTGCGATATGCGAAGAGCGTGGGAGCGCAGGTACCAGATGGAGCAGTTTCATCAGTGATTGACCGCTATGAGCAGGAAGGACGCGAGTTGCGTGGGGCAGAGCCGCGAGATCTTATTGAAAGAGCCCGTGACATCTGCACCTTGCATGAAAAATCGTTACAGCTCTCGCCGGACGTTCTTAACCTTGCTTGGGAAGGTTATTTTGGAAATACGGCAAATTAGGAGACGCCTTGGCTTTTCAGGCAAGTGCTCGATTCGATGACGTTGAAACATCGATCGCCTTGACCAGATTCTACGTTTTGGGATCCGAGATTGAGCGGCAAGCGGTAGCAAATGCTAAAGCTGAAGGTGGACGTTTGCTCGCTTTGGCTGAACAGGCGCTTAAACAAAGCTGAGTGATTTTTTTCGTATCAGCTGGATCAAGATGGTAGCTGTTCAGTCGCGATACTAGATTTCTTCGATTCATCAAACGCGATAGTCTGTTCGCCGGTTTCTGGTTGGCCAATAATTCATAGAGTACTACCCCTAGTGAATAAATATCACTTGCGGGTTTTGCAGAAAGAGACTCACCAACCAGTTGCTCAGGAGCGGCATAGCCTGGGGTTCCCAGTATAAATTTCTTTCGGCCAGATTTTGCTTTCTTGATGGCTTCTCTGGCCGCTCGATATCGCTCAATGGTCATCAAGTGACTGTCCCGTTTGCTGGTACACAGACCAAAATCAATGATGTGGGGATGCTGCTGTTCATCGATGATGATATTACCGGGTTTTAGATCGCGGTGTATGAGTTGCTGGTCGTGAATATGCTGAAGCGCATCTCCAATGAGAGCGCACAGATGCAGTGATTTGTAGGGGGCCGGGTTAAATCTTTTCACCCATTCATTCAGCGGCAAGCCTTCGACATAGTCACTGATTAGATACCAGTAATCCCCTTCTTGGCCAAAATCGTGTGCTGCAACCACACTGGCATGGTTCATTTGCCGCGATGATTGAATTTGTCGAAGGAGATGAACTTGATCCGCTCGACTAACATCTGCTTTGCGTAGTAACTTGAGTGTGAAAAGTAGGCTGTTATTGAGTTCCTGAGCTTTAAATACCGTTCCATATCCGCCAACTCCAAGTACCTCCAACATCTCGTACTTACCAAACATGCGATCGGCTACGGATAGATTGAGTGGGTGTTCACATTTCGGGCAAATGGCACCAAGTAGTTTCATGCCAGACGCTGGCTTGAAAGGAAATCTACAGTTTTTGCAATGGAACTGCATAAGATCTCTCCATTACAAATAGTATTTGCTGAACGTACAACACAGCAGCTTGAGCTTGACGAAAAACCGAGTAAGTGAACCGATTCATGACCTTGGGGATTATACCATATGGAAAGCGACCTCTTTGTTTATGCGACCTGCCATGAGTCGGCGGTTTCGAATCTTTGACGTACTGCCGTGCTGTCTGACGTGACATTCTATGTTTTTCGGAATGAGTTCCCGCGTAGCACGGGCGGTGAGACATGCTGTTTCATTTTCATTGTCGTGTTGGTAGCTGGTTTTGTCGATCGTGCCTTGTAGCCCTGCTTCGGCGGAGTCCCGTGGGGACACAAAACTCAGTCGAACACCAGACACCAAACAAAATCGTTGACGCGGCTGCCGGAGGGAAAGTATTTGGGCCGGTGAATCAGGATGGGTACGCGTGTTGCAAGGGCGTGAAGTTGGTTTGATCGCCGCTACAAAGCCCAAGCTTGATCGCACATCTGGAGCGGTTTTTTGGGTCGTCAAAATCCAAATGCCTTCACAAATTGATTGTTCTTGGCGAGGCCGCGATACGCAAAGCTTCCTTGATTATCATCACACAGAACGGAATAGCCAGGATTCAGACAACGAGTTAATCGTGCCGATGAATCGCACACCTGACGTCGACGCCGAGATCGAAACAACGGAGCGTCTCGATGGTGTGCTTCGGTCGTATCGACGCCGTCGGGTCAAAATGCTCAGGCGACCCTTGTATGCTGCCAATAAGCGAATTCCAGGATTTTGAGAGGGTTGCCATCAGCCGAACTCGGTGTGCTAATAACACCGGCAATGTTCCTGCGATCGTTCTCACCGGACCTCCGCAAGCTTCGATTCCTCAGAGGATTGGTCACGCAGCTTTCCAGTTCGTCACAGACCGATGGTTGTCTCGGAGTTATCACGCTTCCGCAACGCCGATGAAATTGGTTCTGCAATCGTTGCAATTGGGGACGGATCGTGCTTAACAGTTGGGACAATCGAAAACAACGAAACGTCGTCGCGTACCTTCGCGCTGAGAATGCCGTATTTGAGGACTAACTCAGCAGAAATTGAATTTTGCTGAACAATGACCTGTGTCGCGGTTTGGCAGGCAAAGGCAAGCTATTCGGACGCAAGCGTCTCAAGCAGGTTGGCACCCTGTTCACACCGGACACAATGCTGCGGTGGTATCGTCAACTTGTCGCCAATGAGTGGGGGGACCACTACAACCGAAAAGAGAAGAAATCTGTTCGGCAAGAAATCCGCCAAGTGATTGTTGATTTGACCGTCAAGTTCGCGAAAGAGAATGCGGGGTGGGGCTGGGATCGTATCAGTGGTGCGTATTCGGATGATAGAGAACACATCTGCGACGCCACCATGGGCAACATCCTTGACCCAAAGGGGCAAAGTTTAGTGGGTCATCGCGTAAACAACGATGTTGAAGCCTATCGGGTAGGACCAGCGTACAGAAAACTTTTGGTAGTACTCTCTATTCTCTCCCTCGCGTTCCCAGCCGTCTGCCAGATCATTGTTGTGGCATAACAGAATCAGGATTTTTCCATTCTCGTCATGATAGGCGAGAAAGTGAGGTTTGGGATCGGACATATCGCCATGCCATGGTTCGATGTTGAGGCCCTGGTTCCAGGCATTGATACTCGGCACCTGCGGCTTTTCATTCAAATCGTAAACGAGATGGAAAATCGGATGGGACAACGGCAGGTCCACCGGAGTGACACCCGGCAGGACCTTGGACAGTTCAGCCGTGACGTTTTCGAGATGCTCCCGCCCCCAGAAATCATCCACCATAAGAAATCCGCCGTTCGTGAGGTAGCGTCGCAGGCTATCTGCTTCGGCGGAATCCAGATACATCTTTCCAGGGGAACTCATGAAGGCAAACGGATAATCTAAAAGTCGTTCATTGGTAATGTCGAGAACGAGGCCATCCGGGTCGACCTCCAATGAAGTCAGTTGCTGAAGGCGATAAGAAAAGTTGAGATCGGCATCTGGATAATCCCCGCTCCAGTGTGTGCGAAAATGATTTCGTGTGGACCGGTAACGTAGACGCACAAACGTGAAACACTCGGAGGGGAAATCGCTGCGAGTTTCCCATGTTGGCACGCCTTCTCTTCCCACGGGACGACGTAGCGGTGGGTTTGATTCATCGCCCCACATCTGGCCAAACACACTCAGGACGCAACCAATAAGTGAGATGCCAAGCGCCGCATTCAGGCGAGTCGGGGATATGACTGGAATTTGCAAATTCATTCTCGACGACTTAGCCCCCGTAATGACAGGTTTCCTCTCGAGGCCACGCTCTGAAAGCCTGCCGTACTTTCTATGACAATAGTCTACACTTTTCCATCTGATTTTTCGCGTCACACGACTGCTGAGATGCCCCGCCCTGTGCAGAACCCTCAATGAAGAAGTCCCGAGCAGTTTTCTTCTTTGTAATTCCGTGAATAATGGCAGTTCAACGCTTCCGAGACTTACGCGTCTCATGCGGCGTCGAATGCACGCTCACCAGTTTCCAAAGCTTCAAGAGTTCTCTGTTTCGAGAGTTACGTGCGATTCCAAAATGGTTGTGTGTGACGTGCATTGGACCATTTGATGGGGTGCGTCATGCCAAGTATTGAAATTGGGGTTTCGTTGACGACCTTTGGGAAGTTCATGTTCGGAGTGAAAAAAGTTCGCCACTACCACGACTGTCCTCACAGTAAAGAAACCTCTTTGTGGAATTTGAAAAGGTGCTCTGTTCTGTCAGGATTGAGAGAAACGCAGTTGTCCGAGTTTCCGTTCAAAGCAAATCAGACAGGTGTGGTATGCTCAAACAGCCATCAGGAGTTTTGGGCAGGAGTGGTGATAAGTACTTTTTGCCTTGTTTTTTAACTCGTTTTTCTCCTCCTGCTGGCCTCTAGCACTTAAACCAGCGCACTCATTTACGCGCCCACTCATTTCAGCTTGATGAAGCCCTTGCTCGACGACCGTGATGATCCTGTTCCACCAAAGCAGAATGTGCAGTCAGCCAAGTTGCGTATCATCGCCCTGGTTGTGACCTGCATTGCACTTGGGTGTGCGACACGGTGGTTCGTGAATCTGGCGTTGGAACACTATGGGTATTCCCGTGGTGGGATCTTTGTTCAAGCAGTCGTTTGTGGGTTGCTCATGTTGCTCGGACTTTGGTTGGTCCTGCATAGGATTGGTGTTTTTTGGCGTATGCTGGGGGGCCTTGCTGGAATCATTTTTTCAGCAGCACTGCTCTCGAACGGGTACCCGACAGATTTTCGCCGTTTGACAACGTTGATGTGCATCTTCTTTCCGTTGTGTGCCATCGCCACACATTGGTTCATTCATTGCTGCTGGAAAGCCGAGGTCAAAAATATCGATGCGATTCAGGAAAGCAGAAGAGAGGCTTTCCAGTTTTCAATCCGACACTTGTTTGGCTTGAGTGCCTTCGTGGGGTGCGTGCTGGCGTTCGCCAATGCCGTGCGTGCCAACGAACTCGGAGCGGAATGGTCCTTCCAGTGGGGATCTTTGTCCATCGCATACGAGAGTCTGCTGGTTGCTTTTGTGATGAGCTTTACATTCTTGTTGATTGCGATTTCAACAATCTGGGCAACGCTTGGCATGGCGAATCCAATGCCACGGTTGATTTTTGTGTTTGCGATCACTTCCTGTTTAGGCTTGCTCTGTCCTTACGTCCGTGGGGAAGACTTGAGCCAGTTTCCCTTTTGGATCGCAGCCAACTTATTGACAACGACTCTCGTCACAGGGGCGCTGTTGGTTGTTCGTTCTCGCGGTACTCGGCTGGTTCGGCGTTTCTGATGACAGACCGTCTCGGTTCCCCTCGGGTAGGCAACAGAGCAAGAAGAAAGCCAGAAGCATGGGGCAGGCACTTTTCAACCATCGCTAAACGCTGGCTTCGTCAGCTATGCCTGTCCCGTTTTTTGGTGTCGATAGAGACGGGACTTGCTGAGTTTCCGTCCAGAGCATGCAGGCAGACTTAGTATGCTCAGCTAGCATCAAGCATTGGTGGAATGTTTTTCTTTGCCTGTAGCTCCGTTCCCGACATTCAACGACTGACTCAGATAAAACGGCATGAAATCAATCTTTTACACTTTGCTTTTAACGACCCTTTGTAGTGTTGTTGCTGCCAGTGATCGTCCCAATTTTATTATTTGGGTGGCCGACGATCAGTATCTTGAATCCGTTGGATGTTACGGAGGCAATCCGGAGCACACACCCAATATCGATAAATTGGCAAACGAAGGAATGAGATTCACGCGGGCGTACAGCACAGCGTCTGTCTGCACGCCGGCTCGTTCTGCTCTCTATACGGGAATGTACCCGATCAAAAATGGAGCGCACCCGAATCATTCCGGGTTAAAAGAAGGCATACCCAGCATGCCAAATATTATGAGGAAGCTGGGATACAAGACTGGTCTTGTGGGAAAAGAAGGAGTGCACAAGGCACCGACTCGTCCTACCGATTTGTTCACGTGGGATGTGAGGTTACCACACACCAAAGTCACCATTGGCGGGGCGGAGTACAGTGAAAAATCGGCCAAAAAACATCGAGTGATGGACTATAAGAAGATCGGGAACTTCATGTCCGAGACCCAAGAGCCTTTCTGCTTGTTCGTGGCATCGTCGCTTCCACACAGTCCTGAGTTGACCAGAATCGAAAACGGTTTGACTGGATATGAAGCCAGTAACTGGACGACCGATCGACAGCTTGGCAAGTGCATTGAATTGCTCAAGAAAGCAGACAAAAAAGAAAACACCGTCATTGTTTTCGTAAGCGATAGCGGTTCGAACACTCCCCGCTCGAAATACACGTTGTTTGAACCTGGTGTCAACGTGCCAATGATCATTCATTGGCCGGGGCATGTTCAAGCCAATAGCGTGAGTCATGCATTGGTTGACTTTACCGATGTCATGCCAACTTTGATTGAGCTTGGCGGTGGAATCAGCCATCGTGACATGGATGGCAAAAGCTTGCTTCCTTTGATGAAAGGCGAAGACATTGCAGTGCGTAAAGACCTTTTTCTGAGTTTTACATGCCTGGGTGTTAAAGGCGTAAAGCAGCCCTATCCCATCCGGTCAGTTGTCAGTGAAAAGTACAAGTTGATCCATTACCTGAATCCAAACATTTTGCCACCTAAAGGCAGTGTTAAAACTAAAAGTCCAGAGTATCTGCTTTTTGATCTCGAAAACGATCCTGGGGAATTGAATAACTTGGCGGCAGACGAACATCACCAATCGGTGATGAAAGACATGCTGGCACGCTTGAATCGATGGAAAGCAGAGGTGGGCGACAGGGGCATGGAAACTGAACTGGAAGCAATCAAAATGTTTCCAGGAAAAATTGACTATCAAGAATGAACTTGCCGGATAATCACCGTTTTTCCAGTCAAGTCACAGGAAACCTCACAAGTCATTGGAACAGGGAGCCGGGCTTGGTTTGGGGCTTGGTTTGGTGGTTCAGAGCGATGATGACTAGCCCAAGGGCTGGCCATGGGGTGATGGGTATCTAAGTTACCGATACTTTTCGTTCTGCAATATATTTGAGACGCAAGCAATCTGGCTATGTCAGACAAAAAAACTTTACACCCGAAGAAGTGCGCAACGCAGCTGGCCGGAGAAGTTAGTTCACTGTTCGCGGTATGTTTTCATTGACGGCTGCGTTTGCTTTGTGGTTTTGCTGAGAGTGGTAGAGGAATGAAAAATCCTTGAAGCATTGTGTTTTCAGAGTCTGGCCTCGTTACGCGGAATCGACATTCTGGGCAACATGTCTCTGCTTGTATGTTTCGCGTAAGCCTCATGTAGCCGTGCGTTTACATCCTATTCGTCGGATTCGGTCTGGCATTCTAGCGAACTGGACTTCTACGAACTTTCTTCGAGTTTTTTTGATTCTGGCCCATCTTTTTTCGGACCTTTCCAGCGCCAGATGTTGGCGAGAATCCATCCGCGGTGCTTCAAAAGTTTTCGAAGCGGATAGGGGAAGAACAAAGGCGACATTCGGATATTCTACTTTGTGTAGAAGTAGAATTTAGTCCCTTGGTTTCCAGTCGGGTTCGTCAGGTGGCAACGACTTATTGCCTCAGAGAGCAGCGATCGATTTTTCCAATAGCTTCTTTGATGCTTTGACGCCTTCAATTGGCTTCAGTTTGCTGCCTTCCCATTCGATTGAAATGATCCCGCGGTAGTTCGCTGCTGCGATGATCTTCATCAGCCGTTCGTAGTCAAAGTCCGGTTGATTTCCCTTGTCGTCAAAACTGTGCATTTTTGCTGAGATGGTGACCGTGTAGGGCATCATCACTTCGGTGCCATTATACACGTTGTTCTTCTGTTTGCCGAAGTCGGGCATCAGACGGCAGTTGTCATGTTTCAGCTCCTTCATGACGCTGGCGAGAAACGCGCCTTTTGAACTCAGTTCTGATGCGCCTGGTTCAATCGCGATCATGACGCCTTTCTTCGCAGCGGCATCTGCAAGCGGTTTCAATGCCTCAACACATGGAGCGACTCCTGCCGTTGCATCCTTGCCGGGGGCTTTCAGGAAGACTCGCAGGAATTCCGCTCCGAGAATTTGAGCCCGCTCTATCGAAGGGATGATCGTCTGCAAACTCTGTTCGCGTTTACTTGGGTTGGCGTCGAGCGCTCCGGTCATCAACAGGAAAATCTCAGTGCCGGCTTTCTCGCTTCGACCTCTGAGTTGTTCAAGATACTTCAGGTCGCCCTGTTTCCCGTTGAGACCGCCTTCCCATAGATCAATGTGATCGATGCCGAAGTTCTCCATCGTAAAAGCGGGATAATCGAGCGGATCAAGTGACTTGTCTCGGATCAAAGCCCGCAATGAATACTGCGACAGACCGATTGTGTAGGGCGACTTTTCGTCGTGTGCCGAGGCAGGTCGAGCGCCGATGCCAGTGGTTGCAGCGAACGCAACAGCTCCCGTTGTCTGAAGAAAATCGCGACGTGATTGCAACATAGGAAAAGCTCCATGGGATGGATGATTGAGTCAAGATGATGGCAACGATTGACCATCATATCGGCGTAGCGTTCTACTTCAAAATCCCGAATGAAAGATCATTCCGCCGCAAATGCAGAAATACAGGCTTGCCCGAATGTGCTTTCACCGTATCGCGAAGCTATCTCGCTGTCTTCCTTGCTGATCGCGATACCATCCAGGCCCCGCCTGCTCATCGCCGGTCGCCAGTTCATCGCCGAGGAGCCAGCAAATTGCTGGGATCTGGCAGGGGAAAATGGCAAAGGCCACCGAGGTGGAAACGCGGGGCAAGCCTCTTTTTACTGTAAACTGTCAACGTCTCGTTTTCCCTACGGGATGGAAACCGATGCCCCACCGACTTTTCAGACATGGCCCCTGATTTCGTAGAACTCGGATAACAAACGCATCCGGAACTTTGTCACTGGGACGCCAAATGCTGATCTGAAACATTAGCCAAGAGAGATTTAGGATGCCAATCATCTTACCGCCGACGGCTCGTCGTCAATTCATCAAGGGCACACTCGTGCTTGGTGCCGGTGCTTTGGTGACATCTCGCGCGTTGGCCACCGCGGATAGTGAAGGTGCTACTTTGGACCACAACCGGGTCGCTTTGCTCGCGGATACGCACATCAGTGCCGATCCGAATCGCGTCTACCCCGGGACGAAGTGGCCTGGTTCGCCGGTCAAGGAGGGCGAGCATGAAAACGTGCATATAGCAAAAAGCCTTGAAGCGGCTGTTAGCAGCGTAATCGCGCTCAATCCTCGGCCGGCTCATCTGGTCATCAACGGCGACTGTGCGTTCGGCAGAGGTGAAGAAGCCGAGTACAGACAGTTTCTAAGGCTTGTGGAACCGATTCGTGCCGCGGGTATGACCGTTCACGTCACGATCGGCAATCACGACAATCGGGAGAACCTGTGGAAATTGCTTCCGTTTCTGAAGAAAGAGCAGATGGGAATTCAGGCGGATGTGCTTGAGCTGCCGAACGCGAATCTCGTGATGTTGGATTCAGGAAAGAAGGGGATCCTGGGAGACAAGCAGTTGGGCTGGCTCGCCAGACAACTCGACGAACGGGCGGATAAGCCAGCCCTTGTTTTTAGTCACTTCAACCCGTATCCCAATCGAGGCGTGCGTCCCATCAAGGGCATGCGTGATGGGGCAGCTCTGTTGAAACTACTCGCAGAACGAAAGCATGCCAGAGCCTATTTCTATGGCCACACGCACGAGTGGCAGCATGATCGACAGGACCATCTTCATCTCATCAACCAACCGGCAGTCAGCTACTACTTCGGAAAAGGCCATGCGCATGGCTGGGTCGATATGAAGCTCACTGAAACCTCGGCTGACCTGCAGTTGCACTGCATCAACCGCAAGCACAACCAGCACGGTGATCGGAGGCAGGTTAGTTTGAAAGACGAGGAAAAATAAGACGCCGCTACACGTTGCTCCTTCAGAAGCGGCGTGGACAAAGAATCTATCTTTTGGAAGGGACTTAGAATGAACGCCATTAAATTATTATCGATTGTTGTTATTTCCTTGGCCGACGCAACGCTTTGTCTTGCCGATCCAGTGCCAGACATGCCCATTACTGTGCGTGTTGCTTCTTATAATGTTGAGTTCAGCAGAAGTGCGACTCCTGAACAGATTGGTGAGATGTTCAAGTCATACCAGCTGGATATCATTGGCTTTGACGAAGCTCCAGATGGCGATTGGACGGCTCGCGTTGGAGAGGTCCTGGGCATGCATCACAGTTTTGTAGGCAAGATATCCTCGGCAAACCACAAGGATAAATACAAAACGATTCTTAGCCGGACACCGTTGGAAGGCACTCAAGAATACAAACTCACTGGTCGAGGCTGGAATCCAGCGTCGGTTGTCAGAGCTGTGACGAGGATTGATGGAGTTTCCTTCGCATTTTACTCGCTCCATATCTGCAAGTCCGATGCAACCAACGGTCATGCCCATGACCTTGCAGTCAGGGTTCTCCCGAAAGAGATGACAGAGAGGGTGATCGTCGTTGGGGATTTCAATAACAACATCGGTGACGCTGCCATGAAAACGGTCGAGCGTGCAGGCTTCAGACCAACGTGGAACGATTTGAAGATTGATGTCTCCAGGAAGTTTACATACAACGCCCAGAACCCCGAAAAGAATCTCGGGATCATTGATCACATCCTAGTCAACACCTCGGCTGTCGCCCGCGCAACAGACGGAGGCATTATTGAACTCGAAAAGCCTTTGTCTGATCACAAACCCATCTGGTCGGAGATCGTGTTCCCTCGGCAAATCAAGCAGACGCAGGACTCTGAATCGATCAAAAAACAGAAAGGCGAAACAGGAAGGGGATAGCCGTTTTTCAGCTAGCGATAAATGCTGACTTCACGAACGGTGCCTGTTTCCTTTTTCCGCTTCTGGCAAACAACACAGCACCAGTTGGGGCAGCGGCGCGGGCTGGAAAAACGCAATGCGTAAAGGGAAATGTGATGTCGATAACTGATCATCGGCATACTCCGAATCGCTGTCGGGTCACTGATGTCACGAGACATCGTTACCGAAGCAATGTTACCGCGGCATATGTTCAAGGCGAGATCAGCCACGTTCATTATGTCAGGCAACAGAGGCAAGATCGCTGAAAAGGCCTGCGGTTTTTGGGGCCGAACTGGCGGTAGAAGGGGCGGGACCGAATCCCATTAACACCCGTGGTGGCCACTGGGGTTTACGTGCCAGTGCGTTTGTCTGCTTTTTTACGAATTTGGATAGCCCATTGCTTCCACTCCCTGTGACGACGGGCGGAATCTTGGTAAATCAGGAGTGGGACCCCGACAAAACCCAGTACTAACACGCCGGGAAGACTGAGGATCAACACCAAATCTAACCAGTCGGAGAAAGTATCCAGGGGGGCGATGGTGAGCACGAAACCAAGGCCCGCCAGGGTCGGGACCCCGGTCGCGACAGCGAACCAACCGCTAATGCGAGACAGGAATCGCGCATCCTCAGCAGACCAAACCCCTCCGTTGCAGTAGTTGCAGACGCGAGAGAAGTTTCGAGTGCCGTTGTGGTCGTTCTCCACCCCCCGGGAGTGCGTATGGGCCCGGCAGTTCCGGCACCAATCCAACGCCGGATTGGGTTTGCGTGAACGAACCCGCTTTCGGGGGATATCTTGACCAGCCTTGCCAGCAGCCCTTTCGCCGGCGCTATTCTGCTTTTTTTGTTCTCGTTGCGAGTTTGGCATGCACGTTTCTCTTGAGAATGTGGTTTACCGGGCTTCCACAAGTACCCAACCGCCGACACCCTGATCAAAAAAGGTAGCCAGAAGATCAAGTTGTAGTGAAGGTAATGCAGCAAGTCTGTGTTAGATCAGAGGGCTGTGTCGTCTGCAGTTCATTCAGGAGTGATTTAACGCCGCCCAAATGTACATTTACTGTGGTGTTTTCTACCCCAAGCTCTTCTCTCACCTACCACCTTGGACCATCCCCTGACGTTGCATGTACAGTTCCTGCGGTTTGCGTAACCAGACGCTACGATTATAGAGGCTGACGCGCCCAGCGTGTGGGGAAAGGTTGGACCCGGGTTGGAGAACGATGCCTGTGCCAAGCCCGCTGTGATGCACAGATTCTCAATACGGCTCCTAGGAGACCGTTTCAACTCGCACAAGACGTTGAGACTGATGTTAACTCATTGCCTAGCACACGTTACGCGACACCAGTAGTAAGCTGATGCAATCCATTGATTAGGTGTTGCTAGCGCGCTGATGACTGCCCACTAGAGATCAAGCAGTTAGGCGTTGCCCTATCATCTTCAGGTTTCGAATATGAATCCCACTTCATTGGTGCTCATCTCCCTAGGCATCATCGCCGCAGTTTGTTGACGGCTCTGGCTGAAGTCGTCAATCGCACAGTGATGTGCTACGCCAACTCTGGGACTTGGTAGCCTTTGCGATACTGGCGTTTCAGGAACTTGTTGCCAGCGTTAGCGCCGTTACCGACAAACCGCTGAGTTTTTTCGTCCAAGGTCATCAGCGGACTGAGTCGAATGGTGTCGCTTTCCATCGCGATGTTGTGGGCGTCCAGGTGTTTATCCATCTCCTTGATCAGTCCGTTCCACTGTTTCACGCCGACTTCGTTGGCTTCATTTCTTGAGAATTTGCTGCCAGCTTGATAGGCCACGTTGGCCAGGTTGCACCAGCCTGTGCTGTCGTTGCCCAGAGCGACTTCAGACTTCAAGATGGAGCGATCATGTTGACGCACCGCATCAATGAAGTTGGCTTGGTGCAAACCGTTCCCACCTTTTCCCTTGAATGTCCTGATCTGCTTTCCGTCGTTGTCAAAGGCCGCGCCGCCGCCACGTTGGCCCTCGAATCGACCGCCTTCACAGAACGCCATGTAACCACTGTTCGGGCCAGGGTGTTTCGGGCTTTTTCGCTTGCCTTTCTTGCTCTTCGGTGAATTGGGCTCGCCCGGCAAATTTGACAGTCCGATGACGACAGGAATCGACCCGGTGTCGAAGTATGCGAAGTGAATGTTTGGTGTTTGTCCGGCATCGTTCAGGGCAACGCGTCCACCACCACCGAGAACCTGTTTCGGCAACGCAACCGAATCCTGGAAAATATTGTTGCGGCAATCATCCAGCACGTGGACACCCCAGTTGCCCATTTCGCCGGAGCCGGTGTTCCAATCCCAATGCCAGTCGTAGTGCAATTTTTCGCGGTAGATCGGTTGGTCTTGAGCTGGGCCGAGCCAAAGATCGTAGGCGACGTCCTTTTCAATCTCCAGTGGCGTATCGCGTTTGCCGATTGACGGTCGTACGCCGTAGCGATTAACACGAGCTGCCTGAATTTCACCAAGAGCCTTTTCTTCGTGCAGGAACTTTTTGATCTCGGCTTGCATGGGATCGCTGCGCTGCTGGGTTCCGAGCTGGCAGATTCGATCGTACTTGCGTGCTGCCGCAACGGTCTGCTTGCCTTCCCACTGACTGTGCGACAGTGGCTTTTCCACATACACGTCTTTGCCGGCCTCCATGGCCCAAATTGCAGCGAGGCAGTGCCAGTGGTTGCAGGTGGCGATTACGACTGCGTCGATGCTTTTGGCGGCGATCAGTTCGCGTAGGTCGGTCCACGTTTCGGCTTTCGGGAATCGCTGCTTGGCAAGGCCCAGACGCTTCTTGTCGGGATCACACAAGCCAGCAATATTCACGCCTGGGACTTCGTTGAAGTAGCCCATCAGTTGGCCCGCGCGGCCACCGCAACTGATGAATCCAAGATTGATTTCATCATTTGCATTTGCCGCACGTACGGTGCGTGCAGGAAGTGACGTGGTGAGGCCTGCTGCGATACCGGAGGCAAGAACTTGGCGGCGAGTCAGTTGTGGCATGAGCGGTTGGTACTTTTTCGAGTGTGGGGGGCGTGGCCGATGGAGTAGACATTGTATTCCAGAAGGGGGCATTGATTCTAGAGTGTCATGATGGCTGTGATTCCGGGTTTCGCGACGGCTGCTGTGCAAGGCCAATTGGAAGCGGGTAAGTTGTTCTAAAATAGTTCAAGCCATTGAACCTCTATTTGCTCAAATGCACAGATCATATTCGCTGGCAACAAGAGCAAGGAAGCGGCACGCCCCAAGTGATTGGCATCATTGAGTTCAAGTGCTCCGTTCAACGCTGCTTGACGTCTTTGTGGCGTTTTTTTCCGATGTCTGCATTCACCTCGGTCAAGTAATCCTGGAGCAAGCCGTGAGGCTCATCGGTCTTCGACTGCTTCTTTTCTAACAGGTTGGCAGTTTCCCCGATATCAAGATCAAACAGTTCAATCCGGTCCTTTCCTCTACTGGCGATTGATGCCGTCTGACTCGCCCTCTATGTATCCGCTATCTTATGAGTACGGGTTGGCCAAATTGCGACGCGAAGATTCACTCGCAAAGTCCATCGCAAGCACTTGAACACGTCGAATGTGCAACCGGCTATCGGCCTCACCGCTGAACAAGACCGCGTAACAATGTGATGCATCGACGTCGCCATCGGTGCTGGAGTTTACAATCGTGATCGTTACGGCGACTCGGTGATCACGAACTTTCTACGTAAGAAACTCATGCTCTGTATTGAAAACAAATGGCTGAGATTTGCATCGGTGTTGACCCTTCTGGTCATTGGATTGCCGTTTTCGGTTGTTCCGGCAGTGGGTCAATGCTGCGGAGGAGCACAGAATTCGGTCTCCCACAGCCACGACGGTCGCTTTCGTGTCGAAGCGATGTCACTCACCGGCACTGGTCACCACAATCATGGCCCCTATAAGTTTCGCTTTCGAACGCTTCGAATAGGCCCCAATGAAGAGACCGAAGAAATAGGCGTCTTTGAACGAGCTTGGGATACGGACAGTCACTTCTCCATGACGGTTTGCGTTTCGCCGACGGGGAACGGATTCGCCTTGGGGTCGTCCCTCGAAGACCCGATCCTCTTCTTCTCACCAAAGGGAACGATTCTGGCAAAACTTGACAACTATCTGAGCCCGAACATTCATTGCAGGCGTAAAAGTGACCCTCCCCTGGTGTACCCGCTTTCCGCGAGAACGCAATACGGCCTACGGACGACCAAAGTGTGGTTGCCGTTGTTTCATATTACCGGTCCCGAAACCCAGTGGATCTCGAGTCAGAGGCCCAATGTTGTGGTCAAGAAGCACATTGGAATTAAAACGGTCCAGTCGGAGGAAGTTAGCTGGCTGTTGCGGATGCTCAAGTGGCGTCCGGATGTTGGTGAAAGCGAAGTGAGTCGTGTTCAGGAGTTGATTGCAAAATCGGACGAAGCGGGTCTGATCGACCTTGGCCTCTCCGCGATGCCACTTGTTGAAGCGAAACTCTCAGTGGAAGAACAAGCCTCCCTACGCCGCGTGCAGCAAGAGATCGTCCGGCGGCTTTGCGGTCACCAGGATGCCTGGCGGAACCTTGACTTATTGGTCGCGCTTCGCGAACACCCCAACAGCGATCTGCGGGAGTGTGCTGAGGAACAGTTACGAGCATTGCTGCCTGACGGAGAGCCTACTGCTGATTGGGTTCAAGAGAATCGTCAGCATTTGAAATGGGACGCCAAGCTTCATGTCTATCGTCGATAGACGCGCAGAATCCGGCGGGATCTGAAATCGATGTAATTTCGTCTAGGAGCCAAGTTTCCCCGGGTTCCGACTACTGGAACGGCGGAGAATGCACGCGGTAGCAAGTGGGCCAACAGCCTTTTGCACGCCTACGCAAGCCACGGCGTAGCCCATTTCGGCATGCTATGTCGCATCCCATCGCCACGTGTTGACGCCGGTTGGGCTGGCGTGGACGCCGCTCCAATTCTCGACATCACGCCATCGCCAGGTCAACGATTGACGCCGAATGTACCGAAACAAAAAGAAGCGAAAAGAAGGGCACCGAAAAGAAGAGGACAGGCACTTTTTAAGCCATCGCTAGATGCTAGCTTCGTGAACGATGCCTGTCCCCTTTTCGCCCTCGTGAACGATGCCTGTCCCCTTTTCGCCCCTTTTCGCCGTCCCCTCAAGGAATGCTCGTCGAAGCCCATGCGGAGGGAACAGAAAAAGACTGGCAGGCGTTGATTCAGACTGGCGTTCAAATGTTCCATGCAAACAATCCAGCCAGGATGAAGGCATTCTTGCGAAAGTTCGAGTTGCAGAATCAGAGTGAGAATTGAATCGCAGATGACTGGGAGTGCCGTGGTTGACCGGCGTTCGATTGCTCGCCAATCACTACAACGAATTCGTGAACGCCTGCAGTCGCTCACACGCGATGGTAATCTGATTTACAGGTTGCCGAACGCCGACGGAGATTCGTACCAACCCAGTCTCCGACGTGCCTATCGATTCGTGCGATACCGGTGAGCACTGCAATCCGCTGCCGACGATCAGACCGTGTTGGCGGAGCCTCTGGGCTGATTGACCACTCGTTTCGCCAGCAACCGAAAATGCGATCGTTGGAAGGCGACCTCTGGCGTCCGCGGTACCGAACAAGGTCACACGTTTGTCGCTCTGTAGCGTGTCTTGCAAGCGACCCACCTGCTCGCGTGCGATTTGTAAGTCATGCAACCCAGAGGTGGTTTCGAGGAAGTCAATCGCGGCTTTCAAACCCGCCAGCGAAAACTGATCAACCGAGCCAACGTCACAATATCCAGGTCGGCTTCCCCATTGCGCGGCAGGTGCTGCTGCATTCCTGTCAGGGATTGCACATTGAGCCGTCGCACACTTCAACTTCGCGGAACTAGCGATGTAGAGACCACCGATGCCCCACGGGGCTTGCAATCCCTTGTGCCCACCGAAGGCAACCATGTCCGCCCCCAGCTGGTCCAAGTGCAGATCCACCCAGCCAACAACTTGAGCCGCATCAATCAACACCATCGTGTCGTATTGGTGCGACAGTTCGATGATCTGCTCGATTGGCAACAAGTCCCCAGTCACGTTGCACGCCGCAGTGACCGCCACCAACCCAACATCGCGGCCTACCAGCGATCGCTCAAATTCAACCAGGTCCACCGGCGAATCATCGCCAACCGGGATGGAATCAACCGTGACTCCCTTCTCGGTCAACTTGTGCAAAGGTCCGCTCACCGCGTGGTGTTCCCATTGGCTGGTCAACACACGGCTTCCTGCCTGCAAATCCACGCTCGCGATGGCAGTTGTAAGAGACGACGTGCAACCCGGTGTCAGCAGCAACTGCTCCGGATCGGTCACACCAAAGAACCGACACACCGCCTCGTGAGCTTTATCAAATCGCTGGGGCCACTGCTGCGGATGGGAGCGCATCGCATCCATCACTGCATCCGCCACAGGCACCGGCTTCGGCCAGCTAGTCCCAGCGTGATTCAAGTAGATCGGCTCATCCATGCTTTCTATTTACCCTGCTCATTGAAACGGTCGGTCTTCACTAAATAGCGATCCGGCACGCGAAATATCGGCCAGTAGGGATGCACGGCAGCGGTGGGTTGTTTGTCTGGTGTTTCCAGAGGCAATTCAGCGCGACACCACCCCAGGATTCCGTCACGATAGTTCACCGCGTCGATGCCGCCAGCCACCAATTTACGAGCGTACCAATAACTACGTCCACCAACCGTGCAGTACGCAATCACCGGTCGGCCAGCCAACGAGTCTACATCGGCCTCATAGTCCGCCTGAGTGATCGCGCCGGGAATTCGAGAGATGGAGTGTTCCGCAAGGCTGCGAACATCAACCAAAACGGGCTTCGATGTTTCAGCTGTCATTTGCGAGTGAAGTTCACTGGTCGATATCGTTCCGACATGCGGGCGTCCGAGCCATCGGTGAACCCGTTCGATCGCGCCGAACCCGCCGTCGCAGAGTCGAATGAGCATGTGTTCTAACTGAGGCATCGCTAGCCGCGGCCACCTTCGCAGCACGTTTCACATATTCGGTGACACTGCGTGCATTGCAATTTGCCACGAATGTCAACCAAACGCCCACCACAAACAGGGCAAGCCGGATTCGTGGCAGGACAGGACTCGGGGGTCGATCTGGAATCACGATTCAATTTATTCTGGTTCATACGCGCGTCCTGTGCTTTTAGCCGATTGCAGGATTTCATTGTCTCAGAGCCTCACCGTTCCGAAAAGACGTCGCAGAACTGACGGAAGTAACTTTGTTGTGTCGGCCAATCAGCGATTCCAAAGACAGTGCGTTGGAATGCTGCTGCAAACTCGCCTTCATGCGAATCGCGAAAGTCCTTCGCAGTCTGCAACGGATCATTCGCAAATACTCCACATCCCCAAACCCCCAAGCTTACTGAATCGTATTCGTCTGCTTGGACGACGTCCAGGAAGCGGTGAATTCGCTGGCGAAGCATTGGTTCTGCACCCCATCGACCAATCGCTGGGCAGCATGGGCTATGGTCAACGATCCGTCCTGTCGGGCGTCCAAGAAAACGGAAGCCGGCAACGTAAAATAGAGCGACCGAGTGATCAACTACCTCCGTCCCATTCATTGCCTCGATCGCTAGATGCTAGCTTCGTGAACCATGCCTGTTTCCCTATTAGCCGCCCCTACTAGCCGCATCGATCGCGACCCCCAAGACAACCTTACCTGATGAAGTGAACTCGGATCTCATCGACCGTAATGTGAGTTGCCGTTTTTGACCCCAAGGGGTGCAGTTCACCCAGCCGGTCACCCAACGACTCACGGAGTGGGTCGAGGTCTTCGGCAAGACCGTGACGTACTGGCTTCGTCACCGTAGCGTTACTTGTCGTTTTCAAAGAGGTCGACCATCGCCTCGCCCATGCCAAGGCCCACGTTCATGTAGGTCTTGGCGCTGCCACCGTAGTGGCCGCAGGAGCCGCCGGCCGGGATGGTCAGCGGGTGGGTGTAAACGCCGGCGACGGAGCCTTTGTATTGCGGGTGCTTCGAAGCATCCGCGATGTTCATGATCGCGTCGAGGATCTTGCCACCTCCGTTGTCGACGCCTTTCTCGTCTTCTCCGAGCGAGGCGGCGACGAACTTTGCGTTCGGCGCATTGAAGTCCTTGCGCAGCGCATCGATCAGGAAGCCTAGGTGCTTCTCGTAGCGGTTGAAGTAGGCGGGGTTGTTGCGATCTTTGCAGCCCTGCCACCAGAAGAAACCGGCAACTTCGTACTCCGTCGCGCCGGGGTAGTAGGTGTCGAGCTCTGTGAGGACTTTCTTGGCATTGGCGGTGTCGTCGTCGTACTGCTTGCCGGCGTACCACTTGATGCGTTCGCCCTCGGTGCCCTTCTCCCATTTCTTGGGCGACTGCTTGTAGCCCGCGTAGGCCATGGTTCTGACTTTGCCGGTCTTGTTGTCCTTTTCTTGAACTTCCCACGATGGGCTGCCGGGTGGCAGGAGGTCCCAGCCCAGGCCGCGGTTGCCGATGGAGCTGCGGATAATCAGCACCGGGCCGTCGAAGTGGTTGCCCAGTTGGTGGCCGATACCCTGGTCCATGCCGATGGCCTTGCCCTTCACTGTCAGCCAGTCGTTACGCTGCATTTTCATGCTGCCCTTGGATTGCATGACATGTGTCACGCGAACGTCCTGGCGTTTGGTCCATTCGCCGGCGTCGTCGACCATGAACGGGTACAGGCCGTCGTTCTTGATCGCACTGACAAGCGTCTTGTCTCTGTCCTGCTCGTACTTCGCAAGCCGCTTTTCATGCTTTTCTTTGGCCTTGTCCTGCTCCTGCTCGCTCATCCCTTCCTTGATCTTGAGGACGGGCTCCTTCTTTTCGACAGCGCCGTACTCGAGCGTGTTGGACTGACCCATGATGATGAAGACCTTCACGGGCTTGGTCATGTCGGCGGGCTTGCCATCGGGGTTGGGCAGCTTGTCGTTGACAGGGTTCTCGGCAAACGCGGGGCTGGTGAGCAGGCACAGGCCCAGCAACGCAGCGGTGAGTCTGGTTTTCTTCAGCATGGTTCCCTTCAATCGAAGTGGCGATCGCTTATAGCTTGGAAGACGTCTGGAGCTTGGAAGACTTCTGGGGTTTGGGAGGCAGAGCTCAGCAAAAATGCGTGGCACAAGCAGAGACGGTGCCAGAGTGATAAGTGTAACAGGGCTGGGTGGCTACGGGCTTAGGGCTTGTCCTTTAAATGTTGTGGATGCGACTCAAAATCGGAAACCTCTCACGTCGCCTCCGTTGGGCTTCGAACCCAACATCACATCTCATCGCCCTCCAACCCGACGTCCACCCGAGGATGCCCACGGGTCCGAGAAACGAGTCCTGACCCCTTTTTCTTTCCCTGTCCTACTTTCGAAACCAAACTGCGTCTACGATGGAGATTGTGCGGAGTACTTTTGCTAGATATCTTCCACCTTGGGTCCAACGTTTAAACGAAGAACTTATCAGGAATCAAATTCTCATGGCGAAGAAACACTTCAAGTTGCAGCACAGCGAGAGCGTCATCGTGCAAGCCGCCGCACAAATCTATGCGGCATATATCGCGAGCGGTCGCGTGGCCGAAGGTGACGAGGCCAGTTGGATGAAACGCTCTATCAAAGAAGCTGTGATGATCGGCCAAGCAACGGACGACACGATAATCAGCGATGATGAGATTGATGCGACTGAGGCCCAGAATTCCGGTGCGATCTCGGTCGGACGAATTAGGGCAGAGTGAAACCGATTGGGGGAATAATCTAAGCAACAGCCACATAGTTCAGCGGGGCTCCCCGTGACGGACCCTCCTTGAAATTGTTCTCTGTGTTCTCAATGTGTCAAAAGACTGGCTTCTAGATAGGTTTTGAAAAGTACTCGGTTTGCAACGTTGCGAAATCGAACCGCCTGCATTGCTTTTTAGATACAGAGAGAACCTTTATTCGATCTTATCGATGTCTGATCGTGCCATAGTCTGATCGGGTCGACGTCAAAACGCTGGCTTGTCTCACTTATTTCAGCACTGCTGTCTGTCACAATATTCTACACTTTTCCGCGCGAGTTCTCGCGTGGCACGGGCGCCGAGACGCACAATTCAATCCGGTCAGTTGATCTGTGTGAAACTGGAATCATGATCGGGGTATGGTCACCACTACCCAAACGCAGAATTGATACGATCATCGCCTGAAAGAGTTCGTTCGATCGACACAGGACATCATCTGTGCCGTTCGATACGGCATCCCTACATCAACAGCACGCGGTTGGTTGAAGACCGTGTGTCAATTTACTCAGCCGAGTATTGAACACTGCAAAAAGCTGGATCTCAATTGTCAGTGCGGCAAATATCTGAGCCGACGTGACTTGTGAGTCGACCCCTGCAATGTCTCTCCAATCGCTCTCACTGTAAACGGACCAAGTCTGGATTTTGACCAGCTAGCCTCCGCAGTTTCACATTTCAATTCAAACCAATGATGGGCTCGGATTTGTCCACGCTTCCGAGACGCCGATGAAATTCATTTTGCAACCGTGGCAGTTGATGCTGATCATGCTTGCCAGTTGGGTTAATCGCGAGCAACAGTCGCGGATCGAGTATCTG
>Ga0315322_10000199_pt1 | contig 42323 bp, 33 predicted proteins | sample M110021515metaG_FD_203461 | JGI IMG/M metagenome (GOLD analysis project Ga0315322, IMG submission 203461) | Ammonia-oxidizing marine archaeal communities from Monterey Bay, California, United States - M1 100m 21515 | ecosystem: Environmental > Aquatic > Marine > Intertidal zone | place: USA... | reverse complement strand
GACTTTTTGTCCCGCATGCTTTTCCTTGGATGGACCGGGCGTGCCATAGCGGCACCATTCTGGCGGTCGAGGTTTCCTTTAAAAAAGGGATTTGTAAGTCTCAAGCAATCGTTGAGCTGTTTTATCGCCCTTTTGGGCGGCTACGCTCAACCATTCCTTCGCTATGGCAGGGTCTCTCTTTGCTCCCTTTCCTGTCAATGCCATCAAGCCCACAAAACGAGCGGCGACAGGATTGCCCCCCCTCGCCAGGGGCAGAAAAAGCTCATGTGCCTTTGCATAGTCTTGTGGCAACCCGACTCCCGTATAATATTTTCTAGCCCTTGCCAGAACCTCGTCATCATTCAAGGATGAATTCACGGTCGTCGCACCCTGTGTCCGGGTCGAAGGTTGTGATATCTTCGATGGATCAAAGCCCTCCCGTTTCTTCAAATACTCCCTTGCCATTACATGATCTTGTGACGCAGCTTCCTTTAAGAGCCTCAACCCTTCGTTCGTATTTTTGCGGATTCCGCCTTCTCCTTCAATCAGAAGACGGCCCAGGGAATATTTTGCCTCGGAAAAATCCTGCATAACGGCGAGCTTCAACCACTGTGAGGCCTTCAGGTCATCCTTGGGAACACCATCCCCGTTATAGTATGCCATTCCAAGGTTGAACCGAGCGGTAAGCGACCTTGCGACCACGGCTTTGGAGAGCAAAGTGATGCCTTCCTTTATATCCCTCTTCAATAACCCGGGTAACCCCTTCAGGTAAAGTGTCCCAATCGTTGCCTGCGCTTGAGGATAGCCCAACTCGGCTGACTTCTTAAATCGCTCAAGAGCCCGCTTGACGTCGGTAGGTATGACCTGAAAATTGATTTCGCCCATACAATACATGGCCACGGGGTCACCGTCGGAGGCCAATCGAGGCAAGAGCAGGGCGGCATCCTGATAAAGCGTTGTGGCACCTTCGAAATCCCCTTTCAGCATAGCTAGGTTAGCGAGGTTATAGGATCCAAAGGGATGTTGCTTTGCGTAGGCAGCCTCAGACCACTGGCGCGAAAGCTCGACGTTAACTTTCGATCCCGCTTCCCCGGAACGAAGATAAATGCCTAGCAAGCCTTGGTAGTAAGCGCTCCCTGCTTGAGCCTTTGAGACAATTTCGTTGTAGGTTATCTTTGGCGACCATCTCTCCACGCCCCAAACCGTGTTACTTATATTCGAGAATGCGAGGAGGGAGAAGCTAAGCAAAATCTTGAAGGTATTGAACATTCGCAGATGATTACTTTTTTGCATGCTTCTTCCAAGCTTGAAAACAATCTCTTAATCAGAGATCATGTCTGATCAATGCGCATTTCATTTCACCTTGTGCTTCTATCGATATGCCAGGCCTTGCTCCTGCCCTTTGCTTTTCCTGTGCCGGAAACGAAAACTGCAAATGAACCGATCACTTTATCCAGCCAGAAACTGGGGCGGATTATCGACAAGCAAATTCGGTTTTTCAAGTTGTCGGGCAACGAGGGCAAGCGCAACAGCACGGAACTGACCAGAAAGGCGCAGGAAATCGTGTCCGACTATGAAGTTTATCTCGGCGAGAACCCCAAAGACACAAACGCCCTTATCCTCTATGGGAAATTCCTTCGCAAGGTCGGTCAGGAACAGCATGCCGTTGAATATTTTCTAGAAGCCGATTCGATCAACCCCAAACTTGCGGTGGTCAAGCAACAGCTCGCAAACTACCTGATTGAAGAAGGGCGCCCCGTCGATGCTTTTGCTTTCTTGATCATGACCATCGAGCTGGCCCCTACGCAACCGGACTACCACTTCCACCTCGGCAATTTCTTGTTTCTCTTCGAAGAGAAGTTGGTACAGGAGAAAATAATCTCCAAAGATCGCGCGGGTTCATTCATGCACAAGTCTTTCGGGCAGGCGGCCAAGTTGGCGCCCACCAACTTCGACTATCAGCTAAGGTACGCCCAAAGTTTTTTCGATTACCCCGATTCAGGCAAACAGGAGGCCCTTGAGGCTTGGAACAGGCTTGACCGGAAATTCACCGACCGGTCGAGCACCGAGAAGGATTATTTCAAGCTTTGCAAGGCCCGGGTTCTTTTGGAACTGAATCGCAAATCAGATGCAATGACCTTACTGAATTCGGTTTCTTCAAGCGCTCTCGATTCAGCCAAGAAGTCCCTTATCCTTCAGGTAAACGACAAGGCAAAGACAAAGGAGAAGGAGGAAGAGGAGGACGGGAAACAAAGCAAACTGGAAGTCGATCATCGTTTCTTTATTCCTGATGACCCGCATTTGCAAAGACTCAAGGAATTGACCACTCGTATCAAAGAGGAAAAAATGCTTACGGAACTGAAGGCTGATGCAATCAAAGCCCGTTTTGACGAGGATGGTGAAATTAAAATCGATTTGTCGCAAAATTCCGACAGAGACAACCCTCGCAACAAGGGAAATTCCTTTAGATGATTTTCCATCTCTCTCCAGCGCACAACTCTCAATGACTGATCTTATAATTCTTTCAGTAGCCACTGATTCAAGCAACGAGGAGAAGATCATCTTGTTTTTGGTCCTGCTTGCAAGTTTGAGCGTACACGAATGGGCGCATGCGATAACAGCCGACAAGCTTGGGGATCCGCTCCCTCGTTCCGAAGGACGGGTCACCCTTGACCCCAGGGCCCACATTGATCTCATTGGAACAATTCTGCTTCCCTTGATAATGATTTTTGCCTCGCCCGGATTCGCAATATTCGGTTGGGGAAAGCCCGTCAGGATATCACTGCCCAACCCTAAGACGCGTAAAAGGGATGATGTTTTGATTACCATTGCAGGACCACTGTCCAACTTGCTCATTGCCCTGATTGCCACGTTGTTCTTCACTATTTGGGTTGCCACAGGATTGCCCATTTCGGATAGCGGAATTCAGCTGTATCAAACAATCGTATTGTTAAACTGCGTTCTTATCGTCTTTAACCTCATGCCCATTCCGCCTTTGGATGGTTCCCATATTCTTAAAAATGCGATAAACATGAAAGATGAAACCTATTTTAATTTATCCAAATATGGTTTTATAATCTTGTTGGTTTTGATAAACATTCCTCCTTTCCAAATTTTAATGAGCACCTTGATTCAATTAAGCAGTAGTGTATTCTTTAGCATTTTCTCACAGTTAGCTCTTTAAATCGCCTTTACCCAAGATAACATGCGAAAGATTGGGGAATTCGAAGCACAAAAAGGGGCGCTTCGCTTTTGGAACTACCTTAAGGCAAAGGGAGTAGATTCTTCCTTGGAAGAGGACGATGGGGAATGGGCCGTTTGGGTTGCGAACGAAGACGATTTGCAACTCGCCACCGAGGAATTCAACGAGTTTTCCGAAAAACCCGACGACGAGAAATTCACCACTGCAACCCCCTTGCAAAAGCCACAAAAGGAAGTGCATGACCCCGAACCCAAAGGTCCTGCCCAAGGGTTCAGTGAACAGAATTTGAGGGATCGTTGGCAAAAACGGGAGCGAAGCTCAGGCGTGCTTACCATGTCTTTGCTCATTACTTCGGTGGCCGTTTACCTTCTCTCCGGAATGGGCACAAACAAAGAGATATTGAAAGGCTTTTACATTAGCTTGCAGAGCGAAGGCTTAACTGAAGTTTTGAACGGACAATTTTGGAGGCTCTTCACCCCCATCTTTCTTCATTTTTCCCCTCTCCATATTCTTTTCAATATGTATTGGCTTCATGTTTTGGGTAGCCAGATCGAAAGATTGAAAGGATCGAAATTTTTCATCACCTTTGTTCTTACCCTCGCACTTTTTTCAAACCTGGCCCAATTCTTTATGAGTGGCCCTCTATTTGGAGGCATGTCCGGCGTCGTATATGGCTTGTTCGGTTATGTTTTTATCAAATGCAAATTCGACCCCGGTGACGGGTTTTACATTGATTCCTTTACCGCAAACATCCTGTTCGCCTGGTTCGCTCTTTGCTTTCTAGGCGTTTTCGCAAGCATTGCCAATTGGGCTCACGCAGGCGGGTTGCTTGTCGGGTTGGCTTGGGGATACGGATCAGCCCTGCGGTGGAATAGGGGAAAACGGTAGGCTCAGGCCTACTTTTTTGTAAGTTCATATATAGCCAAGCCGGCCCGAAGGTTTGGCAAAACGGAGCATGTCTTCACCCAGTCACCTTGGTGGTAGACTTTCCTCCCAATCTCGAAGGGGCGCAGATCCCCTTGACGGTTCTTGCAAAAGTTTTCGAATTCGGAAATGGAAAAATGATTCCGAAGATCACTCTTTTCCCAGTTATCGGGATAGACGTCATTCTTGATCCTGATTCCCTTCCGCAGAAAGTGAATGCGGTTACGCCAATATCCATAGTTCACGAAACTCAAGGCAACACGCTTGCCCACCCGAAGAGCTTCCAGAATGACCGAACCCGGTTCCGGGAGCTCCTCGATCATCCGGGAAAAGATAACCCAGTCAAAGGAATCATCTCCCAGGTTTTCCAAAGCTTTGCGTATGTCCGCTTGGTAGACCGCAACCTCACGGGCAATGCACGAAGTTGCCTTCGCCGTATCATAGTCTACCCCCAGGCCTCTCACTTGCTTGGAATCCCTCAGGTACTCCAGAAGCATACCCCGGCCGCACCCCAGATCCAAAACGCTCTCTCCCGGTTTCACCCAGTTGTCAATTACCTTGAAATCCGCTTCTTTCTTAACCTCATAACGATCTTCGACCTTGCGAAAGCGGTCGACGTTCTGCTCGCTCTTCTCTTTTTCATCAAGTCCATTGAGAAAAACACGCACGGCGCGGAGGAAGGAATTGGACTGAATCAAAAAGGAATCATGTCCATGCGGGTGATCGATCTCGAGATAGGAGGCCTCCTTTCCAAGTCTATGGAGAGCCTCCACAATCAATTTGTTCTGGGCAGGCGTATAGAGCCAATCGCTCGTAAAGGAAACGACCAGAACTCTGGCAGAAACGTCCTTAAACGAATTCTCCAACCCGTCCTCACCGACAAGGTCAAAACGGTCGAGGGCCTTGGTCAGCTTCAGGTAGGTGTTTGCGTCAAATCGGTCAACGAATTTGGCCCCTTGGTAGTCCAGGTAGCTCTCCACGCTGAATTCAAATTTATTATTTTGAGACGCTCCGAGGTCCCGTCCGAACTTCTCCTCCATTCCCTGATCCGAAAGGTAAGTAATATGAGCCATCATCCGGGCGACCGCCAAACCGTCCCTCGGACCTTCCCCCTCAAGATAGTTTCCATCCTTCCATTCCTTATCCGAGCGGATGGACCTGCGTCCAACCTCGTTAAAGGCAATCGTTTGGGCATTGTGGCACGGCGTGGCCGCAATCACCAGGGCCCGCTTGACGAATTCGGGAAATTCAACGATCCACTGCAAGGCCTGCATCCCCCCCATGCTTCCTCCCACGATGGCATGGAGAGATTGTATGCCAAGAGAATCCAGCAGGTGCTTTTGGGCGCGCACCATGTCCTTGATCGTCAAGTCCGGAAAATTCATGCCATACGGTTTGCCGGGGGTTTGCGGATTCTCGCTGGCCGGTCCGGTCGATCCCTTGCATGCGCCCAGGCAATTCGAGCAAACCACGAAAAACTCTTCGGTATCAACAGGCTTGCCTGGGCCAACCACATGGTCCCACCAACCGGGATGTCGGTCATCCTTTGAGTAAACTCCAGCTACGTGATGATCACCGGTAAGAGCATGGCAAATGAGAATGGCATTCGTCCCGTCCTCATTCAATTTTCCGTAAGTTTCGTAAATCAGCTGGAATTTATCAAGCGCGCCGTTTTCCATTTCGAATGTCCGATCATGCTCATAGGTTTGGGCGCTCACGACGCCAACTTGCCCTTCCTCGGGATCAGAGTTTTGAAATTCGTTTGATTTGCTCATCGATGAAAGAAACGCAGACGATGCCAGCGACTGAACAAAGATTAGCCGTTAATGGATTCGAGCAAAGCCTCGTCTATGTCATAATTGCCGTGCACAGCTTTCACGTCCTCGAGTTCGTCCAGGTTGTCGACAAGTCTCAGAACCTTTCGGGCAACGTCTTCATCGGTAACGGAAATCAAATTTTCCGGCAAGTACGCCAACTCGGAAGAATCCGGACTGACTTCAATTTTTTCAAAGGCATCGGCGAGCTTGTCGTACTGACTCGTCTCACAAATAACTTCATAATGATCTTTTTCCGTGATCACGTCCTCGGCATCATTTTCAAGGGCCAGTTCGGTCAAGGCATCTTCATCCATCTTGTCCCTTGCCAAGAGAAATTGCCCCTTGCGCTTGAAATTGAAGGCGAGGGCGCCTGCTCCGGCCAAATTGCCTCCGCCCTTTGAGAAAGTACTGCGTATTTCAGATGCGGAACGGTTCTTGTTATCCGTGGTAACTTCCACGATCAAACCGACCCCTCCGGGGCCATACCCTTCGTAGAGCAGTTCCTCGATCGTAATGCCTCCCAATTCCCCCGTACCCTTCTTGACTGCCCGATCGATGTTATCGGCAGGCATATTGGCCTGCTTGGCCTTTGCAATCAAGGTGCGAAGCCGGGGGTTGAATTCAGGATCTTTTCCACTGTCCCGGGCGGCCAAGGTTATTTCCTTGCTGATCACGCTGAAAATTTTCCCGCGCTTAGCATCAACGGCGGCTTTGTGCCGCTTGGTCGTCGCCCATTTGCTGTGTCCTGACATCTTGAAGTTTAAAACCTAGAGGCAAAAAAGGAATGCCGCCCGTGTCAAGAGTCCTTATCCACCCGGTCCAGAAGAAATTGGTACGCCTTTTCCAGTCGATCTTTCTTTTCCAAGGCTTGTTCCTTCTTGGACGGACTCATTTGGGAAAGTTTGCCTTCGCTGTAATTGAGCAACCTCTCCTGATAATTTTTCTCCAAATTCTTTCCGTCGACCGGCCCCTTGGCCCGCAAACCCAGCAGGTTTCTAAATTTCCTTTCTTCGTCCGACAATTCAAGCCTCGCAGGGGTTTCGTCCTCATCCTCCGATGCTGAACCTGAATCGATGGGTTGAGCTAATTCGCTTGGCAACGGATCTCTCTTGGTAATGAGGGTCTGGAAAATCGTCATCAGGTTCTGAACGGTCCAGTAAAGAACCAAAGCGGAGGAGAAGAAGTACAAAAAGATAAGGAACATGAAGGGCATAAACCTCATCATCTTCGCGTTGATACGGGCCGCATCGCTCATATCCGGTCCCATCTGCATGGGGTTGAGCTTCATTTGATACCATTGGGTCGCCACCATGAGAAGAGGGAGCAGATTGATGGAGAATCCTTGCTGAACGCTAATGCTATCCTGTTCGGACAAGTCCGAAGCCCAAAGGAAACTCTGTCCATAAAGCTCGGCCGCGGAGCGCAACATCCAGAACATTCCCAAAAAGATCGGGATTTGAATAAGGATCGGCCAGCAACCGGCAAAGGGATTAACCTTGTTCTCCTTATAAAACTTCATCATCTCCTGGTTGAGCTTTGAGGGATTGCCCTTGTGCTTCTCCTTAAGTTTTCCCATTGGGCCTTGCAATGCCTGCATCTTCTTTTGCGACCGGGTTGCTTTGGCGGTAAGCGGCCAGAGGAGTAACTTGACCAAGATCGTAAGCGCAATGATGGCCAAGCCATAATTGCCCAGAAAACCTCGGAGCTTGTTTAGCATCCAGCTGAACGGTTCAGATATCCACCAGAATACGCCGAACTGCATGACCTTTTTCTGATCGGACCCTAGTTCGGTCAAACCGACGTAATCCTTAGGCCCTGCATAAACCTGGAATTCAAAACTCTTTGTCTGATTGGGCTGAATCAAGCCCACGGGAAAAGAGAGGCCACCTTCCACTCCTTTGATTTCTGCCGCAGGTGTGGAATCGCTTCTCTTCACGTTCCGACCGCTAACCCAAGCATTGGACAGATCCGTCACCGGACGAACGATGCTCACGAAAAACTGATTGTTCACACATGCCCACCGGGCTAAAGAAAGCTTCCTTGTTTCCATTTTTCCGGTAGCGCCCATTTCGTTATATTGGAAGAATTCTTCTTCCTCCCCATCGATGCGGTTACTGCATTTGGCGCAGGAGCATCCCTCAGCAAGGGGTGCTCCGGAATTGTAGTACCCGACGTTCAAGTAAGTTTCCGATCCGTCAAATGGGTTATATAGCCTGGGAATCTGAAAGGCTGAACCGAGGTGAAGCCTTAGGCGTTCAAAAGCCAAAGGATTGGAACCCAAGTTCGTAATGCTCGTCTTGTGATCAAAAACGTAAGTGCTGTTCCCCTCCCGAATGTATTCGCGATCGATCCTCAAGGCACTTGGAGATTCCCATCGGTAAAGAACTTTACCTTGGGTTTTTTCGATCAACTGAAAAGCTCTGGGGTTAGGAATGATCCCTTTGAGTTCACGTCCATTTTCATCTTCAAAAGAGAGTGCCAAAAGGGGATCGCCCTGATGAGTCATTCGATAACCCTTGCTCAGGCGATCGTGTTTATTCAGGACAACTTCCCGAAGCCCCCCCGTATGGTTGGAAAACACGAGAGATGAGTAGGCTGTTTCCAAAGCAGTTACGTTTTGCTCTAGTCCGAGAACAACTGGTTTTTCAACCGGAAGGATCGGTGTAGCGTTGCTCTCGGGAACGACTGTCGGGTTGGATATCGTAACGTTTTGATCTGCGGCAGAATAGGCGGGCTCTACTGGCGCGGTCCTGTTTGCGTCCTGCCTGGCCAGATCCATTTGTTGGGCACCCTGTCTCCATAACAGGAAGAAGGCTAGGACCAGGAGTATGATACCGATCAGATAATTTTTCATGATTGTGCGGAAATCTTTTCAATCGCGCGTATAAACCTATCCTCAAAAGATGCGAATGATGCTTTGAACATCGCCCTGCGGGGCAAAACAACAAGGTCGAAACCCTGTAAAAAGGAACTTTGGTTCTTGCGGAAAGCTTCCCGGATTATTCTCTTCGCCCGATTTCTGAGTACGGCGCAACCAAATCTTCGGGAAGCGATGATCCCAAGTTTCGGTCTGTCGACCGATTGACCGGTTTTCATCAACTGCATCCAGAAAAAATGATCCTTGAACCTCTTCCCGTTCTTCTTGACAAGGCGAAACTCATAGGTCTTCCGCAGTCTTAAATCACGCGGAAAGCGCTGGGTCGCCGACTTCAAAAAAGGAGAGGACTCTTGATTATCTAGCGGAAACGGCGGGCGACGGAAGCACTCAAGCGAGCCCGGCCCTTGCGGCGCCGATTACTCAAAACCTTACGACCTGCACTTGTCTGGTTGCGTTTACGAAAACCAAATTTTCGCGCACGGCGCAATTTGGAGGGATTGTAGGTAGGTTTCATTGGAAAAATTGACTAAAATAGATCATCCATTGGTAAAGTCAAACCTTGAGGATTATGATTCCAAGATAGTTTGCACTTGCGAAACGTAGACTTTTCGAGCAAAATGGTTCCTTTGTTGTCCCGTTCGTCTAGCCAGGTCCAGGACACCGGGTTTTCATCCCGGCAACAGGGGTTCGAATCCCCTACGGGACGCCATTTCTCAAGAAGTTTTCTTGCCATTGCCATTTCGGTCGATAGACCGATCAAATGAAGCAAAACCGCCCCCCAAGCATACTTCTCCGCGGAGCGCGCCACAACAACCTCAAAGGCATTGACCTTGAGGTTTCGCCTGGGGAACTGGTTGTTTTCACCGGACTGAGCGGCACGGGAAAGTCGACCTTGCTCTTCGACGTTCTTCATGCGGAGGGCCAGCGAAAATACGTCGAAACCTTCAGTCCGTACGTCAGGCAATTTCTAGAAACCTGCCAAAGACCGGAAGTGGACTCGATCGAAAACATACGCCCATCCATTTCCGTCGAACAAAAGAATACCATCCGTAATTCTCGTTCCACAGTAGGAACCATGACTGAAACTTGTGACTACTTCAAGGTATGGTTTCCTCTGGTGGCCAAGTTATCCGACCCCGCAAACGGCAAACCCCTTCGCTTCGAAACCTTCGAGTCTCAAGCCCGAACAACCCTCCGGAAGTTTAGCGGGCAAAACCTCGTTATTGGCTTTCAGGCCACAAGACCTTCCGCCTTACCTCCGAAAGAATTTCTAAAGTTCCTCACTCAAGCCGGACACGTGCGGTCCCTCTCAGGAAAAACCTTTCGTCGGATCGAGGCCCTCGTTGAAACGAAATGGCGTGAGGATTCCATATTCGTTGTAACGGACAGAATTCCTGCGGAGAAGAAAAACAAAGGGCGATTGACCGAGGCGATTGCGAATGCCATTCGGCATGGACAGGGCCTTGCCCAAGCAAGGGATTCCAATGGCAAGTTGCTCCAAAATCTGCACGAAGGTCTGCGCTCCCCGGTTAACGGCAGGAAATTCCGCCTTCCGGTTCCGCCAGCCTTTTCCTTCAACTCACCAGTCGGAGCCTGCCCGAGCTGCAAGGGTTTTGGGCGGGTGATCGAAATCGACCCTCGGCTGGTAATTCCAGATGAGACGATCCCGCTATGCCAAAATGCAATCAAGGCATTTTCAGGAAAAGTATACGGACATTGCCAAAAAGAGTTGGAGCTCGCATGCCGCAAGAAAGGAATAAACCTCAAAAAATCCTGGAAGCGGATTTCTCAAAAGGAACGGAATTTCATCTGGAACGGGGATCCCGAATACAAAGAGGGAAACAATAAATGGTATGGGATACAGGCATTCTTCAACTGGTTGGAAAAGAAAACCTACAAGATGCACGTAAGAGTATACCTTTCGAAATACCGGGGCTATTTCGAATGCCCGGAATGCAAGGGGTTAAGACTCCGGGAAGAATCACTCTGCTGGAAATGGCGTTCTCTCAGCTTGCCCGAGCTTTATGCCCTTCCGGTTGACGTGCTCTTCGAGAAGATCTCGAAAGTACCTCTGTCGGGAAATCAAAAACTCGATCTGCCTCTTCAAAACATTCTTTCGAGACTCAAGTACCTGAGGGAAGTCGGGTTGGGCTACCTGTCTCTGAATCGGTCGGCAAGAAGCCTTAGCGGAGGCGAAACCCAAAGGGTGAATTTAACCGCATGCCTGGGCGCTTCCCTTACGGATACTCTGTTCGCATTGGACGAACCCACCATCGGTCTTCATGGCCGGGACGTCAAAAAACTGATTGGGATCCTCAGGGCTTTGGCAAATGCAGGGAATTTCGTTTGTGTAGTCGAACATGACGAACAAGTGATAAGGGCAGCGGACAAAGTTGTGGAGATCGGACCATTGCCGGGAAAAAAAGGTGGAGAGATTTCCTTTCAGGGAACGGTTTCACAATTGCTCCGCTCCAAGAAATCACTGACTGGGAAATGGTTGGCCAAGCGCCCGGAAGCGTTTGAGGAAATCAAGAATTCGAAGAAAACCTCCCGAAACAAATTCTTCCTCCACTTGGAGGGCTTGAGCAGGCATAACGTCAAAAAGCTGACGGCCAAACTTCCTCTTAACAAATTCGTTTGCATTGCCGGAGTTTCAGGGTCTGGAAAATCAACTCTTCTCCATGACCTCATATACGAGGAAATGTCCCGGCACCAAGAATCGAAAAGAGTGATTTCCGACCTCGCCTTCTCCGAGGCCGTGATGATCGATCAAAGTTCGGTCGTCCGAACCCCGCGCTCCAATGCCGTGCTTTATTCAGATGCATGGGGGCCGATTAAGGAAGCGTTTTCAAGAACGGACGATGCCAAGCGCTTGGGGTTTTCCTCCTCGGATTTTTCTTTTAATTCGGGCAACGGACGTTGCGAAACCTGTTCGGGGCTAGGCTATGAGGTCGTTGAAATGCAATTCCTTTCCGACCTGCAGATACCATGCGGCGAATGCGAAGGGAAGCGCTTCAAAAAGGAGATTCTGGAAATCCAGTTGGAAGGAAGGAGCGTATCCGAAACGCTTGACCTGACGGTCGAGGAGGCCTCCGGGATTTTCCATTATTTACCCAAAACCAAAAGAAAACTCACTGCTCTTGAAAAAGTTGGGTTGGGGTACCTGACGTTGGGGCAACCGCTGAACACACTCTCAGGGGGAGAATCCCAACGGCTAAAGCTCGTCAAATACATGACGGCTTTGAAAAAAGGGCTGTCTCCTTCCATTTTACTGATTGACGAACCGACCACCGGATTGCACATGCAGGACGTTTGCAGGTTACTCGATTGTCTCCGCGAAGTCGTTCAAGCAGGGCATTCTCTCTTTGTCATTGAGCACAACCTGCAAGTCCTTCAAGGGTGCGAATGGATTGTTGAGCTTGGACCGGGGGCAGGTGACAAGGGAGGAAAGATAATCGCACAGGGTTCGCCCGTTTCCTTTCGCAAACGATCTACCCCTACCTCAAAAATCCTGAAATCACCCGGTACGGATGGCTCGTCCGGAAAAAATGAGCTTACCCCCCAACGATGGAAGGGTAGATCCGATTTAAAGATCCTCGGCGCCCGGGAAAACAACCTGAAAAACATAAGCTCGGACATCCCTCCAAATAAGTTTGTTGTCGTGACCGGGCCCTCGGGCTCCGGGAAGTCCTCACTGGCTTTCGACGTGATCTTTGCGGAGGGACAGAGACGCTTCATGGAATCCATGTCCTCCTATGCCCGACAATTCGTCGCGCAACTCAGCAAGCCCGACGTCGATGACGTAACGGGAATCTCACCGGCCGTTGCAATTGAACAAAGGGTCAACCGGGGGACCCGCAAGTCAACCGTTGGGTCAGTGACCGAAATCGCCCAATTCCTAAGACTTCTTTACGCTCGTGTAGGAACGCAACTAAGCAGAGAAAACCAAGCCCCCTTAACGGTCAACTCCGAATCTGGCATTATCAGGAGCCTTCGTGCGGAATGGGTCGAATGCAAGCCGAGTCCAAGAAAACCCGCTCTCCTTCTTGCCCCCCTCGTATCGGATCGCAAAGGACATCACAAACCGATCGTAAATTGGGCTCGAGAAAAAGGATTTGAAGAAGTCCGATGCGACGGAACCTTATCCGGTATAAACGAATTTCAAGGCCTCGATCGCTATCGGTTGCATAACATAGAGGGAGTGATTGGGAAATGGACCTCATTGCCGGACGGGAAAGAACTCTTGGAAGCGACCAGAAAAGCGCTTGCTTTCGGGAAAGGCCGCTTACTTTCGCTTTCCGGCAACGGTCAGGAACATTGGCATTCCACCTCGCGGGTAGATCCTTCCACCGGGGAAACTTATCCAGAGATCGAACCTTCCTTGCTTTCTTGGAACTCCCCAAAGGGATGGTGTCCCTTTTGCCGGGGTTATGGAAAGATTTATGAAAAGATGAAGGAGCGCTTGCCGGCTAACGGAAAATGGTGGTCGCTCTCCGACGGCGAAACATGCCCCGAGTGCCAAGGCGATCGACTGAATGAAACAAGCCGCAACATTGTCCTTAACGGTCCGAAGGGAACCCGCATGTCCCTCCCGCAAATGTTGGCTCTCACTCCTCTAGCCGTCGGGGACTTTCTCAAGAAGCTCAAGGTAGGGAAAAGCCAAGGGCCCATTGTACAAGCTATATTGCCGGAAATCCTCGAACGGTTGAGCTTTATGGGAAAGGTCGGGCTGGACTATCTTTCCCTTGATCGCGAAACTTCTTCTCTTTCCGGCGGGGAATCCCAAAGAATCCGGTTGGCCGGACAGCTCGGCTCAAACCTTTCAGGTGTTCTTTACGTATTGGACGAACCATCCATCGGCCTCCACCCAAAGGACAATCAAAAGCTATTGGAATCTCTTCAAGATCTTAAAAACAAAGGGAATTCCTTAGTGGTGGTCGAACATGATCAGGAAACCATATCGCAAGCGGATTACTTGATAGACATCGGGCCGGAAGCAGGCGAAAAAGGCGGCGCGATTATCGAAGCTGGAAAGCCGTCAAAGGTCGCGAAGAACAGACTTTCATCCACCGCAGCCCATATGAGGGGAGGCTTCAAGCATCCGCTTAAAGGCAACTGGCGCGGGATACCTGGTAAAAGTAATGAGAATTGGCTTTGCCTCTCTGGCGTGACCTTTCGAAATCTCAAGAATTTATCCATACGAATCCCATTACAAAGGCTAACTGTTTGCTGCGGGGTATCCGGTTCCGGAAAATCATCCCTTGTCCGTGGTGTATTGCTCGAGGAAGTCAAACGCTCTCTTGCCCAGAACAAAGATCTCATCCGTGAACCTCAATATTGCCTGAAAAACGGAAGTTCCTTTAATCGCGCCATAGAAGTCACCCAAGACCCAATTGGAAAAACATCCAGGTCAACCCCGGCAACTTATCTCGGGGTTTGGGACAGAATCAGGACCTTGATTGCATCGCTTCCAGAAGCAAAGAGAAAGGGTTTGGGCCCGAGTGACTTTTCTTACAACGTAAAAGGAGGAAGGTGTGAAATTTGCAAGGGGGCGGGGAAGGTAAAGATAGAGATGAACTTTTTGCCCAATTCATACGTCCCCTGCGAAGAATGCGGAGGGAAGAGGTATCGGGATCAAGTTTTGGAGCTCGAATGGAACGGAAAGAACATAGCAGACGTCCTTGATTTCACTTTTGAGCAGGCTACTGCATTTTTTGCCTTCGATCACTACTTGAGAGACACCTTCTCCCTTATGGTTGAAACCGGCCTTGGCTACTTGAGACTCGGACAGATTTCACCCACCTTGTCGGGAGGTGAGGCCCAACGCCTAAAGCTTGCCTCGGAACTCGCCCGCGGGATCGACAAAGGCAAACACGGGCGTAACCCAAGAACCAAGCCAAACCTTTACGTCCTTGAAGAACCCACTATCGGACTACATCCATCCGACACCCTCAAACTGATCAAGATGCTTCATCGTATCGTGGACGAAGGAAACACAGTCGTCGTGATTGAGCACGACGTGGATGTGATCGCCGAAGGCGATTACCTAATCGAACTGGGCCCGGAGGGGGGAGAAAAAGGGGGATTCTTGCTTCATCAAGGAACGGTTCGGCAAACCCTGACCAACAAGAAAAGCAAGACGGGTTCCTTTCTCAAGGATAGGTTAGGCTAGGCAAGAAACCTGATAAATAGTTTTTTGCCAGATTTTACGATAACGCCATTCTCATTGGCAGACAGGTCCAACCTTTCATCGCAATCTTCCTTCTTTTCACCATCCATTTTGATCGCGCCTTGTTTGAAAAGCCTCCTGATCTGTCCCTTCGATTCAAAAAGCTCAGTCTGAGCAAATACGTTAAGCAATGTCTGGGCGTCTGTTTCAAGGGATAGTTCGCTTAGCTTGAAGGTTGGCATTTCATCCGGCGTTTGCCCCTTCGAAAAGACCTGCGAAAAAGAAGCTGCTTCTCTTTGCGCTGTTTCATTTCCATAAAATATAGCGGTCAGTTCCGTCGCTAGCTTCTTTTTTGCCTCCATTGGGTGCCCGCTCTTCAATTCCTCAATAAGATTTTCGGATTCAAGGAGCAGTAACTTGAAATAATCCCACATTGCATCGTCCGAAATGGACATGGTTTTTCCAAAGATATCCTTAGCGGGATCATTGAATGCGATGTAATTGTCATAACTCTTGGACATTTTCCGGTTACCATCCAAGCCAACGAGCAAAGGCATGGTCAGAACGGCTTGAGGACTGAGCCCTTGATCCTTCTGCAAGGTTCTACCGACTAGCATATTAAAGAGCTGATCACTTCCACCCAATTCAATGTCTGACTCAAGGACGATGGAGTCGTAGCCCTGGATCAACGGGTACATGAATTCAACCATTGAAATCGGCTGGTTGGATTGGAAGCGTTTTTCGAAATCATCCCGTTCCAGCATACGGGCCACCGTCATTTTGCGGGAAAGGTTCAAGGCGTCCGCAAAAGTCATTGCCCCAAACCATTCGCTGTTTCTCCGAACGACGGTCTTGTCAGGGTCAAGAATGCGAAAGGCTTGGTCCAGATAGGTCTTCGCATTCTCGCTTACCTCCTCTTCGGTCAATTCGGGGCGTAATTCGGATCTGCCGCTCGGATCGCCTATCCTTGCAGTATAATCGCCTATAAGCAAAATTGCCTCGTGTCCGGCATCCTGAAACTGCTTCAGTTTGTTGAAAACAACCAAGTGTCCAAAGGTGAGATCCGGGCGCGTAGGATCGACCCCAAACTTAACTTTGAGCTTTTGACCACCCGCAAGTTTCTCGGCAAGTTCTTCCTCCCCAATGACAACTTCCGTGTTACTTAACAATTTTTCAAGGTTCATTAAAATGACGTGCAAAAACCAAATGCATATATTCTAAATGCGCATTCATCGAGCCAAGAATTCGATTTCTTCCGTTTCCAATGAGGATTCCGCTTGCTTTCGAGGGCAAGAGCGTTAGCAAATTTATGATTTAAACCCCCTAGCCAAAAACCGACATGACCTTAGCCATCGGTGCGGAAGCGCCAGACTTCACCCTCAAGACAAAAACCCCGGACGGACTGAATGACGTCTCCCTATCCAGCTTCAGAGGAAATCAGAGCGTGGTGCTCCTCTTTTTCCCTTTTGCATTCACAGGCGTATGCACGGAGGAAACCTGCTCGGTTCGCGATGACCTATCCTCTTACGAGGAATTGGATGCTCAAGTTTTGGGAATCAGCGTGGATAGCCCCTTTGCCCAAGAAGCGATGGCACTGAAGGAAGGATTGAACTTCCCTCTCCTGAGCGACTTCAATAAGGACGTATCAAAGGATTATGGGGTTCTTTACGAAGACTTTATCGGATTCCAGGGCGTCTCCAAGAGATCCGCCTTCGTAGTTTCCAAGGAAGGCGCCATCACGCACTCCTGGTCTTCGGACGACCCGAAGCAATTACCTGATTTTGAGGCGATCAAAAACGCTTTGCGCTAAAACCCGAATCACCTCTTTCATGCTACCCTGCGCTCTTTGGCAAATTATAGTCAAACCGGAATAAACCGTTCACACCACGTTTCCGCATTGAAGCCAACATGAACAAAGAAACTCATTATAAAGTTCATGTTACTCCGGAAAATGCCTTTGTACGCGTCTTTCAAAAAGCCTCCTTTTTAAATTGCGCCCCCCTTCGTTCCTTCTTTGAGGAGTGCATGGTGGTTGGACGGAGAAACTATGTCGTCGACTTTAAGGAATGCAGCAGCATGGACAGCACCTTCCTGGGCATTCTTGTTGGATTGGCGATGAAGCTTAGGAAGTTCGAAGACGAAGGCCGCCTAACGCTTGTTAATCTGCAAGACAGAAACCTGGAAACGGTTCAAAACTTGGGAATTCATAAGATTGCCGACGTCAATCCGGGCGACCTTTCTTCCGATGCTCCCGAACTCAATGATTTGGACAAAGGCGAAGGCCGTCAAGCCGTTGGCTCGGAAGCTATTTTCCAGGCCCACAAAACCCTCATGGAACTTAACGAAAAGAATGCCAAAATGTTTTGCGAAGTGGTAAACTTCCTCGAGCGACAAAAGGAAGACTCCGATTAATTTTGCCCGCCGATGATAAATCATTTCCTCTTCTTTATCGCAGGCGCAACCATCGGACTGTTGGCATGGTTTTACCATAGAAAAGCTTCACAAACAAAATTGGCCGCTCTTCGGGACGAGGAGGTTCGTCTGCAAAAGGAGAAACAAATCATAGTAGACTTTATGCATAACCTTGCGGTCGCCATTGGAGAGGGCGTTGCAAGAAAAGAGCTATGTCAACGAATCGTCCACACTGCAGTTATTACGACTGGAGCCATGAGCGCGTGCGTCTACGAAAAGCTGGGGAATGGGAAACTTCAGGGAATTGCGACGGAGGGACTGTTCCCTCCGCAACGCAAAATGAGGGATTCTCTGGGAGAAGAGTCCAAGACGAGAGCCCGTTTTCTTGAAAAGATTCTCAGCTCTGAGGTTTTGGAGGAGGGAGAGGGCATCGTTGGTGAAGTGGCCAAAACAGGCAAACCCGTCTTCGTTGCCAATGCTCAAAATGATCCAAGGATCCCCAGACACCCGGACCCCGCTTTGGCCATCCGTTCGATGGTTTATTCCCCTCTTATCCATGACGATTCAATCCTCGGTGTCCTTGTAGTGGCAAATCCATCCAGCGGTCTCACTTTCTCCGAGATGGACCTGTCCCTCGTCAATTCGCTAGCCGAACAAGCTGCTTTGGCGATCAAGAATTCCGATGCGATGAACCTTCGTTTGGCTAAGACAAGAATGGATTCCGATCTAACCTTGGCCAAGGAAGTGCAAGAGCTTTTTCTCGCGCAAAAGTCTCCTGAATGCAAAGGCTTGGATATTGACGCGCAGTATCTTCCGTCCTCTCAGGTTGGTGGAGACTTTTACGACTTCTACAAATTATCTTCCACCAAATTCGCTCTTTGCGTTGCGGACGTATCCGGGAAGGGTGTTCCCGCTTCGTTGTTGATGGCAATCTGTCAAACCAGCCTTCGGCACTACGTTAACAAAGCGCGCATGCCTTCCGCGGTTCTCAAGAAGCTAAACCAAGATCTTGAGATGCGCATTCGGGAGGATATGTTCATTACCATTTTTCTGGCCATCATCGACACTCAGGCAAACACCTTAACCTATGCCCGCGCGGGTCACGAGCCCGCCCTTTTGGCAAAAACCAAAAAGAAGGGTGATCTTTCGATAGAAAAGCTCCACGGAAGCGGAATGGCCTTGGGAATGGTTCCCTCGGATCTTTTCGAGGAAACGATTGAAGACCAAACCGTTCCCTTCGAGACTGATGATCTTCTGGTATTGTTTACCGACGGAGTGACGGAGGCGGAAAACGAAGAAAAGGAGGAATTCGGCATAGACCGTCTATGCGAAACCCTTTCCTCGTCCACTTCCTCAACAGCCAATGTCTTTAACCGAAAGCTTCTCTCCGAACTTGACGATTACTCATCAGATTCCTTTGAGCGGGACGACTTGACGATCGTTGCCGTCAAAAGAGTCTAGCGCAAACGTCCGGGTTACTGGATTTTTCTTTCGTCAAAATCAATCACGTCTGCAAACGATCTGAGATCACTCCTGGCACTTGCACCTAAATCAGCCTTGATCTCCTCAAGTTTTTCCAGCGCCATGTCCGACATACCCATCTGCACGACCTTTCGATTCCAAACATGTGCCTTTAGATTCTCGGGGAACAGGCTCTTGAGCCCATCGTTTAATTCGGCTTCCGAAGAAGATTTCTTCACACAGTCAACCACCTCTTGCGGATCGACACCCAAATGCAAACACAAAAACCCATCAAAGCCCTTTGTGAAATTCCTCTGATAGCTAGGGGGAAGCTTGCCTTGAAGATGCTTGCGGATCTTGGCAAGAAAGCGAGGCAAGTGCAACAAGCCGCAAGGATGAGCTTGATAAGGGGAGGGAAGATCAAGGAGGATGGCTCCCGTCGGTCCATCCTCAATATTGTCGTCGATGTTTGTCAAATTGGTAGAATGCTATTTGCCTTAAAAGTTACCTGAATCGTCGTGAAAAGAAATCAAAGCAATAACGTGATACGCAGGGTAGGGGTCTATCTGTTCGAGCACAAGTTTTTGTTCCGGATGACCCTTGGTCTCGCCTGTGCCATGACGCTTTTGACGGTCTTGGTTCCCACCGTCATCCAACGTGTTCTTGATAGAATATTCTCCTCTGGGCTAGGAACGGACAATTATCTAATTAAGGGCATTATCCTCATAGCTATACTCTTTCTAGGCAGGGAAATCCTCAATTGCTTGCGGATCAGGACGAACAATAAACTCGAACAAAAAGTTATTCTTAAGCTTCGCCGAGACTTGCACGACAAGCTTCTAGAATTACCCATCAGTTTTTACGACAAACGAAAAAGCGGTGACATAGCGTCCCGTGTGGTGGAAGACGTGCAAAACGTCGAAAGAGCCATTCTCGACGGAACCGAGCAAGGGGTCGTCTCGGTACTTACTCTAACCGGGGTAACGACCATGATGTTTGCTCAGGAACCGAGGTTGGCCGCCTTGGTGTTTCTTCCCTTGCCTATTCTCATCATCATGGCCATCCGTTACTCCAAGGTTTCCAGAAAAAACTGGAAGGCCGTAAGGGAGACCTCCGGGGAATTGAATTCTCTGCTCGTCGAAGACATCCAAGGGAACCGGCTCATACATTCCTTTGCCCTCAAGGATCGTGAAAAGGATCGCTTCCAAGCCATCGGGAAGGAACTGGAAACACGCAACCTTCGAGCAATGTATCGATGGTCTGTACAGGGGCCTGGAGCAAGCTTCACTTCCTCCTTGGGAATTCTCGCGGTGGTAGGGATGGGTGCCTATTTGCTCCAGACAGACCCCGGATTCACCATCGGCCAATTCTCGGCTTTTCTAATCTATGCAAATATGTTCTACGAACCGGTTCGCCAGCTTGTCTCGATCAACAACTTGGTCTCGGCTGGCAAAGCGTCCGGAGAGAGAGTTTTTGAGGTTCTTGACGAGCCCGTGGAAATATGCGACCCCGATTCACCAAAGGGTTTTCCGGAAATTCCTCACCATGTCCGCTTTCATTCCGTCTCCTTTTCCTACAGCGAAAGGAAACCCATCGTGGACAACCTAGATTTTTCCATGGAGCACGGTACCACCACCGCTCTGGTAGGTCCCACAGGGTCAGGCAAGAGCACCATTGCAAACCTGCTCTTGCGCTACTACGACGTCAACCAGGGTGCCGTGACTATCGGAGGTACGGACGTCAGGGAGATCCAGTTGCAACAGCTTCGGCAGGGAATTGGTCTGGTTTCCCAAGATCCCTTCCTCTTTGATGCTTCGGTCAAGGAAAACTTGCTGTTAGCTCACCCCGAAGCAAGCGACGAAGAAATTGAAGAGGCTCTAGGAGTCGCCCAAGCCTTGGATTTCGTCAAGCGTCTTCCCGAAGGATGGGACACCCTCATCGGGGAACGGGGCATTCGCCTGAGCATGGGAGAAAAGCAAAGGATCACCATTGCCCGGGCAATGTTGAAATCCCCGCCCCTAATGGTTCTCGACGAGGCCACTTCGAGCATCGACGTCGAGACCGAAAGGCAAATCCAGCTCGCCCTGACAAGGCTGGTGAAAAATCGGACCACCCTCATCATCGCCCATCGTCTCAGCACCATCCGCCAGGCAGACCAAATCATCTTTCTCGAGCAAGGAAAAATCGTCGAGCAGGGCAGTCACGCGACGCTACTCAAAAAATCCGGGAAATACGCTGCATTCTGCAGTTATCAGGAAAACATCTTGCCCACCGATTAGGCTCTTCCTTTCCGAAGAAGCTTGAGCGTGACCCTCAGGGCAAACGAAAAAAAATAGGGAAAGGAGAGGAAGAAAACCCTGCTCAATGACCTCAAGCCTCCGTCAGCCAAAGGGCCGTAGACTTTCTGTTCCGCCCAAACGCGCAGACCCATACTAGTAAAATATTCAAAGCCAAGTGCCTGACCCAAGTAATAGACCATAAGCGGCCAAATCGTAAAGCCGATGCACAAAAACAGAAGGGCGAACCAAAGTTCCCTTCCCCAATCAATAAATTCGCATATTCTCAATTCGTATCCTTGCCATGAAACGTTCATTGCCTATAAAATATAATCCAGCCATTTGAAATCCCATATACCTAACCACGTCATGAAATTTTCGCAAACGACATATTTCCTCGGTTTGTCATTTTTTCTTCCTTTCGCTTTCGCCCAAGCAAAAGAAGAATCATCCAAGAACGTCTTTACACACCTTATCAAGCCCGTATTGGATGCAAAATGCGTCCAGTGTCACGGCGCAGACAAAGACAAAGGCAAGCTTCGCCTCCACACGAAGGAAGATTTTCTCAAGGGGGGCAGGGAAGTCGGCAAGGATATCGTGATCAAGGGCAACGTCGAAGACAGCGAGCTCATTTATCGCATTACCTTGCCCAAAGACGAAGACGAGGCCATGCCTCCTTTCAAGGATAAGGAACACTATAATCCCGTCACCCCTCAGGAGCTTCAGGTCATGAAGGCTTGGATTAAACTAGGGGCCTCCTTCGACTTGCTCGTCTCGGGCCTTGACGAAGCTAGTCAAAAGGCCGCTTCTCACGTTTTTAAAAACATGCCCAAAAAGGTTCTGCCCTCATCCGCAAAGCTCCAACCGCAATTGCCCACCGTGCCTCCGGCCGACCCCAAAGCCTTGGCAGCGCTCAGAAAGGCAGGCGTACTCGCCATGCCCATCGCCCAGAACACCAATGCCATTTACGCCAATGCTTCCTACGCCGGCAAGGCTTTCGACGATAAGAAATTGCAACTGCTCAATCCGCTAGCCAAGCAATTGCTTTGGCTTAACCTTGCCCGCACCGGAGTTACCGACAAGGGAATCGAGTCACTTTCAAAGTTCACGTTGCTTAACCGTCTTCACTTGGAAAACACCTCCATCACGGATGCAGCGGCACCGCACCTTTCGAAGCTCAAGGAATTGAAATATCTCAATCTTTACGGAACAACTCTTTCGGATGCATCCACGAGTCATCTTGCGAAGCTTAGCAAACTCTCCAAGATTTTCCTTTGGCAAACTAAATTTACGGACGCAGGAGCCGAAACACTGAAGAAAAGCTTTGTAGACCTCGGGAAATACAATTCTTTGAGCGCAGAGCAGAAGAAGCTGAAGGCAACCCTCGAACAGGTCGCGAAATCCGAGAATGCCAAGCTCGCAAAACTCGAAGAAAAGAAAAACAACATTGCCAAACAAACCTCTGACAAGAAAGCCATCAACGCGAAATGCCCTGTATCGAACAAGGATTTGGACGAGACCAAGGTCTCTACTCTCGAGGGTCGAAAGGTTGGATTCTGCTGCGACAAGTGCAAAGGGAAATTTGATGCGAATCCGCAGTCCTTCAAGGCCAAGATCAAGGATTTCAAGCCTTCCGAGGCTTTTGCCAAGGCAGAAAGCGACTTGGGCAAGGCAAAGTTGGAATCCACTGCCAAAACAGATGAAATCCAAACAAAGGCAAGCAAGGTCGCGGGACAACTGAAAAGCCTGGGTCCCGAAGTTAATTTGGGTTGGAAACAGCCCGTCGCCGAAAAAAAATAACCGGCTTCAAGTGATTTTCCTTCTTTCCCGGCAAGGACTTGCCGGAGCCTCCCCGATTGAATTCAGTTGCCAAATTTCCTAACTTGAAAAAAGTGATGGAGATGAATTCTTCGGACAAAGAAGTCCTTTCAATCTTCAAGGAAACCAAAGCCCTTCTGACTGGTCATTTTATTTTGCGATCGGGCTTGAGAAGCGGACATTTTTTCCAATGCGCGCAGGTCTGCCAACACATGGACAAAGTCACCCGGTTGGCTGAATTGTTGATTGCCAAGATTGTGCACCTCAAGCCCACCACCATTGTCTCACCCGCAATGGGAGGCCTGGTCATCGGGCAAGAAATTGCCCGGCAACTCAACTGTCGTTTTCTATTTTTGGAAAAGGAGAACGACAGGTTGGTCATGAGGAGAAATTTCAATTTGACTGCCGAGGACAGGGTTTTGGTAGCCGAGGACGTAGTTACCCGAGGCGGTCGGGTCCGCGAAGCCCTCGATATTCTTAGCGAAACTCCTTCGATACTTTGCGGGGTGACCTGCCTAGTTGACCGCAGTGCGACAGCCCCAGACTTTCAAACGCCTTTCCTCCCCCTGATGAAGATGGATTTCCCAACCTACTCAGCCGACAACCTCCCAGATGAGCTAGCCGCGATTGATCCTGTAAAACCAGGCAGTTAACAAAAGCTTCCGGAGATTAGGGAATCCGGTAGGCAAGGTATTGAAATTTGTTTCGATACCAAACTTGAAACCTGTTGATCCCTCGCCTAAGCAAACGCTCCGCATCAGATACGCTGGTTATCGGATACCCATTGATTTCAACCAGAACAACCCCAGCCTTGAAGGTTTTCGCCTCACCAGTAGATTTGGTCACCACTACCCCAAGGACTGAAGACGGCACTTGAAATTGTTTCCGGTTAGAGGCATCCAAAGGCTCAAGCAATACCCCGGGAATGGGGGATGCGCTAGAATCCTCTCGCAAATCCAAGGTGACGTAAAAATCCATTTCCGCTCCGTCCCTCAAAACTTTGACAAGCATTCTTGTTCCTGGGGACGTTTGCGAAATCGCAACCCTCAGCTGGTTAACGGACGTCACCGGTTTCCCTCCTGCATTTACAATGACGTCACGAGATTTAATCCCTGCTTGGTCCGCAGGACTGTCCGCCTCTATCCGGTCGACAATGGCACCTTGAACGGAAGGGTTCGGGGCATCATCTAGAATTACCCCTAGAAAACCTCTTTTCAGTCCGCCCCCCTCGACCAAATCGTTCAAGACGTTTTTTACCATATTCACAGGGATCGCCAAACCGATTCCTATGCTAGCGCCTGTTTGAGATATGATCGCCGTATTGATCCCAATCAAGCGGCCTTTTGCATCTAGCAAGGCACCCCCGGAATTGCCTCGGTTGATCGACGCATCCGTTTGAATGAAATTCTCATATGCACCTTCCTCCAAAACGCCTAATTCGGATCGCCTCGTCGCGGAAATAATCCCCATTGTAACCGTCTTGCCTATTCCTAGTGGGTTTCCCACCGCAAAGACCACGTCACCTACTTCAAGAAAATCACTGTTGGCAAGTATGGCATATGGCAACGTATTGGATGCGGAGATTTTCAGGACTGCAATGTCAGTCGATCGATCAACCCCTATGATCTTGGCCTCGTATTCCTTCTTATTGGAAAGTTGGACTGTCACTTCCTCAACAAGGGATCCGGTTCTGGGGTCGGTGATTACGTGGGCATTCGTTATGACATGCCCTTGGGGAGTAACGATTACCCCCGAACCAATACCTGCAGGAACCCTTTCTTCTTCGAAACGGGGTTGGTTGCCTCGGGGAAGGCCGTAATAACGCCTCAGGAAATCTTCGAGGGGATCAGTCACTCCTCGCCGAACCAATTGCTTTGTGGTGACTGCAATCACCGCAGGTGTAGCTTTCTTTAGTATTCCAGAGTAACTGACCACAGGGCTTGCCTGCGTTCGGTCAAGTTTCGAGTTGTCGTATTTAGGGGTGAATCCGGTAGCGACAGAATCCTTGGCGACCAAGAAAGGGTTCACAAGGATCCCGAAAACGAAAAGGCCGAGGTAAACGTTCTTCCGGTTCATGATATATACAAAGCGTTGCGAGAACTGACTATTGTCTACAATCAAGAATGACGGAACTGGGAAACCATTAAAAGCCCTTAACTTGGAACAAACTGGATATACTGCTATCGGTGTGGGTTCGGCGAATTGCTTCCCCCAACAACGGGGCAACGCTCAGTCGACGAATGGGTAGAGCCTCAGTTTCCATATCGACGGTGTTTGTTGTTATGAGCTCGTCAAGAAACCCCTGTCTCAACCTCTCCATTCCTGTATCATTCAAAACACAATGGCTCACCAACGCGCTGACCGCCTTAGCCCCTCGTTCCTTGAGAAGATTTGCTGCGGCTGTGAGAGTTCCTGCCGTTTCGGTCATATCGTCCACTAACAGAATTTCCCTTCCTTCCACTTCTCCAACGAGATTCATCGCTTCTACGGTGGAAGCTCCCGTTCTTCGTTTGGCCACAAAACCAATTGGACAACCAAGGACTCCCGAGTAGGCGCTTGCCATTTTCATTCCGCCAACGTCCGGGGAGAAAATCGTCATGTTTTCGGGGTCTTTGTTTTTCAAATCTTCGAAAAAGACCGGGGAAGCATAAAGGTGATCGACGGGTATGTCGAAAAACCCTTGTATTTGCTGGGCGTGCAAGTCCATGGTCAATACGCGGTTCGCCCCAGCCGCAACCAACAGGTTTGCCACCAACTTGGAGGTAATGGGTACGCGGGGTTGATCTTTTCTATCTTGCCGGGCATATCCGAAAAAAGGAAGGACTGCTGTCACTCGGGCTGCCGATGCCCGTTTGGCTGCATCGATCATGATGAGCAGTTCCATCAAATGTTGGTTAGCGGGAGGAGAGGTCGATTGTACGAGAAAAACATCCGCACCCCTAATGTTTTCATTGAAGCGAACGAAGCTTTCGCTGTCTGGGAAAGTAGTAACCAAAGCGTCACCCAAAGGTATGTCCAAATACTCACAGATTTCCCGAGCAAGAGGTTGATTCGAATTACCGCTGAAGATCTTTAGGCTCTTTCCGTTTTGCATGATTATGACCTACTTGGGACTTGGATTCTCTGCAAACCTATTGAACAATTCAGGCAATTTTCTTTGTAAAACGGAGATTCTTTGAGCCAACTGAAAGGGCAGGGCAGGGTTGCCTTTGAGAAAAGCTCCCGCCTCGACATCCTTTGTAATTCCTGCTTGCCCCGCGATTTTGGCTCCTTTTCCAACTTTCAGATGTCCGGCAAACCCAGCTTGCCCGCCCACCACAACGTAATCTTCGAACTCAACGCTTCCGCTTATGCCAACTTGAGCGACAATCAAGCAACCTTTGCCAATTTTGACGTTATGACCAATCTGCACCAAGTTATCTATTTTGGTACCTGTACCGATACGCGTCTCATCAAATCGTGCCCGGTCAATACAGGTATTGGCCCCGATTTCCACATCCTCTTCAATCACTACCTTGCCTAGATGCGGAACCTTTTCATGTACCTCTCCCACCTGATCGAAACCATAACCCTCGGAACCTATGACCACGCCTGCATTCAGAATCACCCGGTCATGTATATTACACCTCGATAGAATCTTGACGCCAGGGTGCAGTTTGCAAGATTCCCCAATTTCAGCATGGTCTCCCAAGTGGCAATGCGAACCTATCGTGGAATTGACTCCAATCCTCACATCGCTCCCAACATAGCAAAATGGCCCGACAGAAACCCCTCTGCCGATTTCCGCGCTGGGATCGACGAATGCCGTTTCATGAACCGTCGGGGGAGAAGGTGGAAAAACCCGATCCTCCAGAAAACGGCACAGGGTTGCCAAACCCCGGGAAGGTTCCTTCATTCGAAGGTAGAGTTGATTGGGGTTGGGTTGCCCGGAATAATCATGGGGCAAAAGGACGACGGATGCTTCCGTAGATGCTACAAAGGATTTGTATTTCGAGTTACCAAGGAAAGAAAGATCCCCGGTTTGCGCTGACTCCAATGACGCAATCCCCGCTATCTCTTGAAGGGGAGTGGCGCCTTCGGTTTCTGCCTCGGGAACCAGGTTGAAAATCTCATCAAGGGTCAGCCTTAGGTTCATTTCTATTCCCGAGCTATCAAACCCGTTGCTTAATTCACTGCTTCTTTTTACCTAAGGCGTTCAGGGTAACGATTACCTCCTCGGTAACGTCGAATTTGTCACCTGCGTAAAAAACTCCCAATTGGCTCTCGGAAGAGTTTAAAACTATATCAAAACCCTTTGCCCCGGAAACTTTTTGAACGGCCGACCGAATGTCAGCCAAATGTTCGACCAATAGATTCCTTTGCCTTTGGGCGATCGTTGCCTTGGCCCGCTTATCGTAGGCAATCATGTCATCCTGCTTTTCCTTAGCCTCCTTTACCTTGGCTTGGTATTTTACCTTCAGCGCAGTGCTTTCAATGTTTGGATTCTTCAGCTTGGCCTCCATGTCCTTGAGTTCATTCACGATCTTCCCAAGTTCGTCCCGGTAAATTTCGAGTTCCTCCATGGCAATCTTCTTCGATCCGTCCAAGCGCTCGCGAGCCTCTTTGACCTTTTGGTAACCATCAAAAACCTTTTGGATGTCAACGACCGCAACCTTCTGCGAATACGAGATTGTATTTAAGCCAAGAAAGGCAAACGTGATTAGCAAACGAATGTAATGAGACATTTTGGAATAATTTTAGGTTAGAGAAGACGATTAAAATCGGGTTCCGCCGGAAAAATGAAATTGAGGGGATCCACCCGTATCGGAAGGGTCTGATATGGGAAAGCCAAGATCAAGCCGCAAGGGCATGCCCATGACCATGACCCGTAGACCGAGACCCCAATTGTCATGCCAGCCCTGCAATCCATCACCGGGAAAAAACTTGAAGTCGCCGCTTCGTAAAAATCCTCCGTCATAGAAAAAGGCGAAGCGCAGGGGGTCGGCCAACTGAAAGGTATACTCGGCGCTCAAGTAACTATAGGAGTTTCCGCCCCTCGGCTCACTCGATTCCCGAGGCCCGGCATCACGATAATCCCAACCCCTCAAATTGTATGGACCTCCAAGGAAGAACTTTTCAAAGAATGGTACGTCGGCATCTTTGCCATCGTAACGACCGAGGGTTCCCGTCCGCCCACTGACGGTCACTACCTGACTCATCGCGTCAAACGTCTTGAAGAAACGGGCTCCTTGCAGCTCCGCCCTGCCATAGTCAGCGTCTCCACCGAAAGGGCCACCTGCAAATTCTTTGCGAAAGGACACGATACTGCCTTCGGAAGGAAACAATATGCTGTCCCTAGTATCTCGGGTTAAACTGAAACCCAACTTGGATATAGTCAAATCCTCTTCCTTTAACCATGGGATGGATGTTGCTGCCGCGGGACTGATGTCATCAATAACCACATCCTCCATCCGGTAGAAAACGCGGCCTTCCACCAATTCAAACAGACGCTTCCTGAAGTATAGTTCGAAACCAGCCCTCAGTTCATCGTAGTAGGAACTGTAGTAATCCGATTTTTCACGGAACAATTCAAATCCAGCGGCCACCCTCCGGTTCAAAAACCACGGTTCCTCCAACGCTAATCTAGCTTCATTGCTTCGCGATCCAAGTTTCAGGCGAAGACGGAACTTTTGCCCGTCACCCTGAAGACGATGAGGGGCCCGCCAGCGCATGATGTCAAAATTTCCTTGCCGGAACTCTGCAAACATCATCGCTTTTTCCAGCGTGCTAAAACCAACCCCAAAGGAAACATGACCCGTTCGGCCTTCTTCCACGTTCACGACTAGATTTCTTCGGGTGTTTTGCAGTTCCGGATCCTGCGAAGTAATCGGTTCGTCATCCAAATTGACTTTTTCGAAGAAACGCGTGTTTCTCAAACGTGTCTCACTCGTCTCCATGCGAATAAGGTCAAAGGTTTCTCCAGGGGCCAAAGCCAATTCCCGTATGATTGCAATCGTTTTAGTCTTATCATTCCCACGAACCTGGATGGAATTGACCGTGAACTTATTGTTTTCGGTAATCTCGAAACGCATGTCAATTTGACCGGTTTCCAAATTGGGTTTTCTGAAGGAACTTACGCGGGCATCCAAATACCCCTTTTCCCCATATCTCTTACGAATGCGCTCCCTTTCTTCACTCAAGAGGGTCGGCGAATAAGGATCCCCTCGCTTGATCTTGGTGTCGCCAAGCAACTCCTCGCCAGACATCACGGCGTTCCCCACCAAAAGGGCTTCTCCAAAATAAGATCTTTCCCCTTCAACCAGCTTGATTGTAAGGTTTAGGTTCTTTTTCCCCTCGGGTTCAATGGCCACTCCGTTCTGTTCGATTTTGACGTCAAGAAAACCTTCGTCTCGGTAAATTCCACGCAACGCGTTCAAATCTTCTTCCAAGATAGATGGCCTGTACCGCGAACGCTTGGACCAAAACCTCCAAAAGCGCCAAGGCGCGGTTTCCATTTCCTTGGCAAGCTTCTTCGCTGTTATGTTCTCGTTTCCGTCAAAGGATATTTCCCTAATTTTCCTTTTTTCATTCTCCACTACGCGAAAGACCACCGTGACGTTTCTTTGGTCGGACGACGGCTTGACATCCGTTTCCACACTGGAATTCCAAAATCCTTTTTCCAAATACAGTTTCTCAATCTCGAGTTGGTCGGATTTGATCACAGCCTCGTCAAACAATTCACCCACGCTGCTCTCTATGGACTTCTCAAGCTTTCTGTCCGAAAGTTCATCGTTACCCGAGAAAAGAATTTCTCCTATTCTCGGCTTGGTTCGAACCTTGAAAACAAGCGCGACGTTATCCTCATTAGAGTTTTCGGGATCAATGAAAACCTTTACGTCGTCTATTGCCCCCGTAGCCATCAGGTTACGAATGGACTTGTCTATTGCAGATCCGACATAGGGTATTCCGGTCTCGATTTGCAGGTTCTGCAAGATGAATGATTTGCCCAACGTGTTGGGTCCTTCCAACTCAATCTTTATCGCAGATATGGTCTTCCCATCAGGTTGACCAACTTGCGACCAAAGCAAGGCCAAGCTTGGCAGAAGAATCAAAAACGGGAACAGTGAACGAAAAAATCTCATTTATCAATTTAGCCTTGGGTCACCTTCCATAGTGTCAAATCTCGTGTACTTGCGACGAAAGGCAAGGTTAACTCTTCCCGTCGGTCCATTTCTTTGTTTGGCCAAAAGCAATTGAATGGGCTCAAAATCTTCATCGCCTTCCTGCTGTTCTTGATCCGCCTCCCTTATATCCTCCCCTTTGCGGTGCTTGCCCAAAAGCATTACGATATCTGCATCCTGCTCGATTGAACCAGATTCCCTAAGGTCTGAAAGCCTCGGATCTCTCTTTTCCTTTTCAGAGTCTCTATTGAGCTGGCTAAGCACGACAACCGGTACGTCCAACTCTTTGGCCATTGCCTTGAGCCCCCGGGATATGTCTGAAATTTGATTCTCCCTGGAAGGGGATCGAGTATCTCCCGAAATCAATTGCAAATAGTCCACCACGATCAAGCTCAATGGGTTTCTGGTCTTGACCCTTCTGGCCTTTGCCCGAATCTGGTTTATGGTCAAACCACTCGTGTCATCGACCCAAATCGGTGCCTCCTGAAACCCTTTGCTCGCATCATTGAGCTTTTCCGCATAGTCCTTGGCTATAAAGCCTCTGCGCAAATCATTCATGTTGACCCGCGCTCTTCCACAGATCATGCGCATGGCGAGAGAAGCTGCGCTCATTTCCAAGCTAAAGACCAAAACGTTTTTGGGGTCATCAACGTATTTTGGTGAGAACGCAATGTTCTCGACAATATTCATGGCCAAACTGGTCTTGCCGACCGAGGGCCGGGCTGCGATTACAACCATTTCTGCGGGCTTGAGCCCATTTGTCAAATTGTCCAAATCCTTATAACCGGTAAGCAATCCGTCTGAATCTTCCTTCGAGAGCATTCTCTTGATCTGAGCCATAGCGTCACCAATGGGCTCCTTGAAGGGGATGGAGGTCCTGATGCTATGCTCATCGCTCAATGAACACACTCTCTGCTCCATGTTCGAAAGGAAATCGTCTACCTCACCCTGCAAGTCGTTCGCTCCGTCAATAATGTCGAATGCAACATAGATGCATCTTCTGAGGAGGGCTTTTTGCTTAACTATATCCAGCCAAAAGGAGGCATGGCCGGTCGTATCTATCCTCGAGGTCAGCTCGATCAACCCTTCCTGCCCACCAACCTGATCAAGTTGTCCGCGACTAGATAGTTTTTCGGCGAGCAAAATCTCATCCGCTTCTTTGTTCTCTCTATGCAGATCAAGCAAAGCCTCAAAGATCAGCTGATGCTTAAAGTGATAGAAATGATCGGATCCGAAAGACTGCTCGATACAACGCCCGATTACTTCGCCCGAGGCATCCATGATGCAAGCGGCCAGCAAACCTTGCTCTGCGTCTTGGTTGCTAGGAAGCGGATTTCCTTCTATCGCCTGACGATCCGCAACTTTCTTGGTTGCCGAAGCGGTTCCGTCTTTCTTGGAAAATGAATTTTCTTTCTTGGAAGAAACTGCTGTTGCCATCTCCTAACCTCAGTAAAACGAAAAGGCGATTACTCAGTCGTTTCCGACTCAATAGGGTTTTCGGACACGACCTCCACTTCAACTTCAGCCTCCACTTCCTTGTGGAGTTGAAGGGTCACGCTTTTCTTGCCCAATTCCTTGATCGGGCTAAAAGAAACAAAATGCTTCTTGTCCAAGGTAAAGCCACTCTCGCTTAGTTTTTCGAGAATATGGTTTGCCGTCACCGAACCAAACAGCTTTCCTCCCGCACCGGTCTTAACGGCTACGGCAATATTTACATCCTTTAGTTTGGTCGCAAATTCCTGAGCTTTTTGCAATTCATCCGATTCACGCAGAGCCCGGGCTTGCTTAAGGGAATCGAGCCTCTTTTTGTTCGCCAAATTAAGGGGCAGGGCTTTCTTCTGCGGGATTAGGTAGTTTCTGGCGAAACCGGGGCGAACGGCAACCACATCGCCCTCTGATCCGAGTTTATCAATGTGTTCTACGAGTAAAACTTCTGTATTAGCCATAATGTTTTTGGGGTCGGTATTAAAAGGGTACGTCTTCTTCCAGCTCAGGATCTGATTGAGTTGATGCAGAAGAAGGAGTTTCGGTGTCAGTACTAGCTGCGGTTTCAGTTGCGGGAGAATCCTTGGGCGCTTCATAGGGTTTTGCGCCTTGGGACGGAGCGGAGTCCTGCTTGGAGTCGACAAACTCAAAATTATCGAGCACCACCCTCAATGCACTCCTTTTTTCTCCTTCTTTCGATTCCCATTGGTCAAGCTTCAATCGGCCTTCTACGAAAATCGCTCTTCCTTTGGTAAAGAATCTTCCAACAGCCTCGGCTCGCGGGCCGAAACATTCGACGTCCACGAAAGTCACCTCTTCCTTGCGGTTGCCCTCGGCATCCTTGTAGGAACGATTGAGGGCGAGACCGAAATTACATACGGGTCTGCCGTTGGTCATGACACGCACGTCAGGGTCGCGGGTCAGATTGCCTATGAGGAGTACTTTGTTGAGGGATGCCATCTGAAGATTTGGTTCGAAAAAAAAGGAATGCAACTACACTACTTGCGCTCGATCAGGACTCGATCAACCTTTTTCTCCAAACGAAGTTTATCTTTAAGCCTTACGGGCATTTCGGTATCACCTGAAATTTCAAATTGCAGGTAGGTTCCCGCTTTCACTTCCTTGCTTTGAGGATAGGCAAAGTCATGGCTTCCCTGATTTTCGACTTTCGTCACTTCGCCCTCAACGTCACGAATGATTTCACTCAGTCTTGGGATCATTTCATCCGAAGCGCCATCTGCTCCATGGGCATCGTAAACGATAGTTGCTAGGTAATTTCTTTTGTTCATATGGTTTCCGAATCTCGGTTGGTTTGATTGACAATATTCATGGTTGCATCCTCTCCGTGGTCCAAAAGATGCAAAAGGGCTTTGCTTAGACGGTCCTTGCAAGTTTGAAGGAAGGTCCATTCTTGCTTGCTTAGTTTTGATAGAACGAAATCCGCAAGTTTGACTTCAGGGTGGGGCTTCATTCCGATTCCGACACGAAAACGAACGAAGGAAGAGCCTATGGATGACATTATGCTTTTCACGCCATTGTGTCCACCCGCTCCTTTGTTTCGAGAAATTTTCAAATGGCCCAGGGGGAATGCCATCTCGTCATGAACGACAATTGAACGGCAAGGCTCACAGTCAAAATACGAAAGCAAGGGGATAAGGAATTTGCCACTCTCGTTCATATAACTCAACGGCTTGACGAGCAGAAAATTCTTGCCGTCTCTTTGCATGTGGCTGATTTGCGCATGGAATTGCTTGTTTTCCTTGAACGTTAGTTTTTCTTGTTCCGCCAAGGCGTCAACAAGCCAAAATCCCATATTGTGACGGGATTTTTGATATTCCGGGCCGGGATTGCCCAACCCAATGACCGCAAGCTTCTCCACACTCGACGAAAACCATGGTTATTCCTCTTCTTTTCCGCCCTCCTCGGCAGAGCCTTCACCTTCACCTTCACCTTCACCTTCACCTTCGCCTTCGCCCTCTTCTCCTTCCACTGCCTCTTCATCTTCTGCATCCGAACGACCACCGGCACTGCCCACGCAGGAAACAAGCACAGAATCCTCATCCGCAGTAAAGACGACTCCCTCTATTTCGGCCAAGTCCTTGACTTGGAGGTTTTCTCCTAGCGCAAGCTCGGTAATGTCCAGATCAATTTGGGTAGGAAGATTACTGGGGCGGCAACGAACTTCGACTTCATTTGCCAGAACCTCCAGAATGCCTCCCTCCAGCTTTACACCCTCAGCCTCACCGCTCAAAACGAGTGGGATTTTGGTCTGCAGATCTTCTCCCCGGTTCACCTGAATGAAATCGATGTGCAGAATGCTGTTTTTGATCGGATCGGTCTGCAATTCCTTAATCAAGACGAGCTCGTCTTCTCCCTGCTCTCCCAAGAGACGCAAGAGGGAGGTTGTTCCGGATGCTTGACGCAATAGAATGCGCATTTCACGATCATCCAGGGAAAAGGACTTGTTAAGTTCCTTCCCGTACAAGACTGCGGGGATTCTTCCGGAGGAACGGAGCTTATTGCAAGCCTGACGACCAGTATGCTCACGAGGAGCAACGTTTATGGTAAGATCACTAAGTTCTGACATGATATTTGGAGGGTAGAAAATTGAAGGTAAGCGATCAGAAATAACATTTCACGGTTCTCGTTGCAAGCACTTTACCCTATCGGGTTGCCATTCGGATTACGAGGACGGGATGAATCGAAGTGACCCTTTCCCCGTCGCCTTCTTCATTTAGAAAAAGGTCTTTTTCGGCTCTAGTTTTCGAATCGGTTGACAAACTTCAGCAAATGTCGAAATGCAGGAGCAGCCATCCCGCCATGATCAAAGCCTTCCAGTTCGAGAATCGAAGCCCTCGGGTGACCTGACACCTTGAGCATTCTCCAAAAGTACGCATTTTCCTCATACCTTCCCAGCATTTCCAATTCCCGGTCTCCCGTAATGATCAAGATGGGTGGCGCTTCTTTTCGAAGGTGGGATATGGGGGCAAACTTATCCACCACGACCTGTTTTTTGGATATTCCACGCTCCTCCCTCGGAGTAAAATGCGTGATCGTGTGTCCGCTGAAGGGAATCAAGCCCGCAATCCTGTCGGCATCAATGAGATGCTTGCCGAGATAGGACTTGTCTAGACCAACCATGCTTGTCAGGTACCCTCCGGCAGAATGCCCGGAAACAAAGATCAATTCCTGGCTTCCACCGAACTTAGGGATATTCAGGAAGGTCCAAGCCACGGCTGCCGCGGCATCCTCCAGGTATTCGGGGCATTTGGCCTTCGGGAAAAGCCTGTAGCTAGGCGCAACGACTGCAATTCCTTGTTTTCTCAATTGCTTGGGAATGGATCTCTCGCCAGATCGCAACCCGCCGCCATGAAACCAAACGACAGTGGAAAACTTTTTTTTCGATCGGGGATAGTACAAATCGAGTTCACAACGCTTTGTGCGGTAAGGATCGCCGCGCCCGTTTTCATCCAAATAAGAAACGTTCTTTTTCAATTCATAGACAATTTCGCCGCCTTCCTCCGTTTCCCCGAACAGAAGACTTGCGAATGGCAAAAGGAATAGGGTGAACTTTTTCATCTTACCAGGACTTACAGAAAGATATTCCTATTGAGCCAAGGTCTTGACTGTGGGGATTTGAGACAAGCCCTCTCCCAGCTCTCCCACCGAATCAAAGAGGCGCGGGTAATACTGTCCGCTCATCTTTTGCCCTGCGGGCACTTTCGGATAGTTGTCCGCGCCCGGGGCATTGGAACCGTCGTCATCCCGGTTGCTTTTCACTCCATCGGCAAAAACGTTGATCAAAGTGGCTCGACGCCTCCTTTCGGAACGATTCTCATAGGAACCATGCATCAGCAAAGGATGGTGAAAACTAGCCTCCCCCTTATTCATTTCCACTGGAACCTTGTTGTCAAAATCGGCGACTTGACCGGGCTCAAGGGATTCCCTAATCGCATCCATATCGCCCGCAATGGGCTTTTTTTCAAGCAACCCCCAATGGTGGCTCTTCGGAACATAGTACATGCAACCATTTTCCGTGCTCACGTCATCCAATCCAATCCAGCAAGTCAAGTGGGACATAGGGGTTGTCCAAGTCCAGTAGGAATAATCCTGATGCCAGGCCACCACCCCGCCATGCTTGGTCGGCTTGCTAAAGAGCTGATCATGAAAAAGCCTGCAGTCAGCCCCTAGCAATTGATAGGCCGCCATCAGAAAAGCGGGGTTCCACAGGACGTCATGAAAAGCCGGGCGAACTCTCCATGCTCCCAAGGCGTGAAAAAGCACGTTGTCCGGGTTTTCCGATTCGTTCGAATGGTATTCGTAAAAAAATTCGCGGCCCTCGTGATTGGGATCCACCATTTCCTCAAGCTGTTCTCCGAGAGCCGAGACCTGTTCGTCGTTGAGAAGGGGAACCCCATGGAGGTAGCCCTTTTCGTGGAAGTGACGGACTTGCTCCTCACTCAGGGTATGATCCATCCACTCCTCGAGGGAAGAAGGTTGGGCAAACAAGTCGGTTAGCCGTCCGTGATTCTTTCCTAAGTCCTCTGGCATGAGACGAGATTAGAGACACGCCATGAAAAAATCAAGGAATTGAGGAAGAGCCCCTTTCACGGCAAGACTTGCCCGCGCGTGCATCTTCTTGTACGATGAGAACATGAAGAATCGCATCCCATTCCTATCTTTTCCCGTATCGGCCTCCCCTCAGACCTTTGCGCCGGTCTTCCTCATATGCTTTGCAGCCTTCTTAATGGCGTGCGGACCCATGAGTGATGAGAGTGTCTCGGATGGCGCATATGGACGCCCGGAGAAATCGGTGGCAAGCCTCCAATCCAGCGGAAGCGAGGACTTCTTCGTTTCCGAAACGGAGGAAGCGTCTTCCGGTTCCGTCGCTGACGCCACCCAGTCCGTGGAACGGAAGATCATCTACTCTTCCGACGTCCACCTAGTCTTGAAAAAGACTAACTTCGAGGAGTTCGACAAGGAGATAAGGAGCCTTTTGCAAAAGCACGAGGGATACCACTCGCTCGTCACTTTCGAGGGGAACCAGGGATACGGCAGGTCGGGCAAATGGGTTTTGCGCGTCCCTGTGGGGCACTATCAGGCCTTCGTTGCCGCCGTTAAGGACTTGGGCGTACCCGAACTGGTCCAGGAAAACTCGCAGGACGTCACGGACGAGTTCGTAGACCTGGACGCCCGACTGGCCAACCAAAAGCGGTTGGAGGAAAGGATCCTTCAGGTTCTGGATCAGGTAAGCGGCAAGATCGGGGAAGTTCTCGAAGTTGAACGCGAACTGTCCAGGGTAAGGGAAACAATCGAGCGACTGGAAGGAAGAATGCGCCAACTCAAGGACCGGGTTTCCATGACCACAGTCAGGCTCTTCGTTCGGGAGGATGAGGACTACGAACCGCCCCAGGCCCTTTCCTTCGGGGAGGAGATGGGGGAATCCTGGTCGGGCTCGATTGTCGCCATGAAGAATTTTTTCAAGGAATTGACCCTCTTCGTCATCGCCCTTTCTCCTTGGCTCCTCATTCTCTTCGGTCTCTTGCTTTTGATCCGCCGCCTCTTCCGCAGGCTCCTCGCCAAGCGTAGAAAAGATTCCCCCGAGAAGACCACCTGACTGGACGCCTTCTGGCTCGGCCGATTAACATGCGCCCTGCCAAGGCAAGGCAAAGCGCCTGCCTGAAAATTATATCCCTGAAGTTTTTGGTTGGCTCTTGCGCCGTGATCAAGAACGATCTTCAGGATCATGCTTAAACAGTCCCTGTTCCTTTCCTTCGTCTTGGCTCTTTTTGCTTCGGGCTCTCATGGCGAGAGTCCCGAAAGCCTCCGTTTCGCCAAGATTCTAAGCGATAACGTCGTCCTGCAACAGGACAAGCCCATCACCATTTGGGGGTGGGCCAAACCGGGGACGTCCGTAAAGGTAACCCTCTCCCAGGATACGGCCAAAGGCAATAAGGCCGAGCAGGAAGCCGGGGTGGAGAGCAAGGCGGCGGTGGCGGGCGATTATTCAGTGAGCGTTCGCTATGTTGAGAAAAATCCGCCTCTTCTGCAGGAAAAAACCCTTTCTGCCAAGGCGGACAAGGGAGGGAAATGGTCGGTTTCATTCCCTCCGGCCAAGGCTAGTTTTCAACCCACCTGGGTGATCGCCCGTGGAGGTGACGAGATCGCTCTGGTCCGCAACGCTCTCATCGGCGAGGTCTGGATATGCGCCGGGCAGAGCAACATGGGATGGGGGAACTTCAACCGCAAGGGCAGGGAGTCTGCATCGGCAGATTTTCCCGGCCTGCGCTACGTCGCCTGGGAGGATTCATGGTACAAACCGCTGGAGGAGATCAAGCGAAAGGTAGGCTGGCAGGAATGCACCCCCGAAACCGCCCAGCGCTTTTCTGCCGTGCCCTATCTGTTCGGAACTTTTCTTCATCGTTACCTCAAGGTACCCGTGGGCATCATCAACGTGGCCCGCGGAGGCACCCTCGGGCAAACGTGGTGCTTACGAAGCGAGCTCGATTCCATAGACGACAAGATCATCAAGACCGTGCTGGCCGACTATGATGCCGAAACCGCGGTCTGGGACGACCCCAAGCAGGTTGCCGCTCTCATGCAGCAATGGGAACAGGATTGCAACAAAGCCAAAGAAGAGCACGAAGGCAAGGTTGCCAAGGCTAAGGCCGAGGGTAAGAAACCTCCCCGATTGCGTCTGCCCAAGCAACCCGGAGACGCCCGGAGCGCCTGGAGCCCCCCGGGCGGGCTCTTCAACGCCACCGTGATGCCGATTCGGGACCTCGGTCTGCGGGGCGTCCTATATTACCAAGGGGAGAACAACAACTTCATGCGCTGGACGCGTTACGAGCGCACCTTCCCAAAGGTGCCGGTTTCCTTCCGCAAGGCCTTCCGCGATAAGAACCTCCCCTTCGGGTGCATCAGCCAGCCGGGTTGGGGAAACTTTGGTTTAGAACCCGAGGTGGCCACCGTCGCCGAGGGATACGCCATCATACGGGACGTACAAAGACGGGCCCTCAGGGACGATCCGCTTTCCGACATGATCGCCACCTACCCGACGGGCAACTCCTACATTCACCCCGCCGAAAAATTGCCCGTTGCCGAATACGCATCCCTTTGGGCCTTGGCCAAGGTCTACAAGAAACCGGTCGTGCACCGGGGCAACGAATACGTCGATATGAAGATCAAAGAGGACAAGCTTTACCTTTTCTTCGATCAGGACCCGGCCGTCCACGAGCGTTGGAAACACATCGAGAACAATGCCTATTGGCAAGTGCTTCCATGCCCCAGAGAAGGTAACGCCGAGCTCCGAGGCTTCATCATCGCGGGCAAGGACCGCCGCTGGTATCCCGCCAAGGCCCGCAATGCAAAACTGGAAAACAAGTGGTGCATCGAGCTCACCAGCGACCTCGTCAAGGAACCCGTGGCCGCCCGCTACGGATGGGCCAACTGGCCGACCGGCAACCTCGTCGGCCGGGAACGCCTCCCCATGGCCACCTTCCGCACGGATGACTGGCCCATCCCCGAAGGCGTCAACTATACCCAAGAAGCCAAGGAGGCTAGCTCAGCCAAGATCAAGGAACTTCAGGAAATAGGCAAAAGGCAGGCTCTCGACCGCAAGATACGCCAATTGCAAATCGATCTGCCTCGGTTAGAGTCCGAGCTCTTCAGGGGCGACGCTTCGGCTCAAATCGAAAGCAAACTTAAGCGCATCGACTCCATCCTCGAAGAGTTCGAGACCGATTCCTGGCTTTCCCGCCAGCTCAGGGACCATGATCCCGAATTGCGTCTCAAGCTGGATGCCATGAGGGCAAGCTTCAAGGGAATGCGAAAGAAATAATCCCTTGTTTCGAGAGCCGCAGAACCTTGTGAATTTATGATCTCGATCGTTGCCGGAACCGACTAAGGCTTCAGCCTGGCTACTGCGTAGACGAGGAATTGGGGCATAGTGAAGGAGATTCTGCCATCGGTAAATCGAAAGTCGGGATGGAGAGGTTTCTCGTATTCCGGCGAGATCACTTCCACCTCGCTAACCTTTACCCCCGCCGGAAGAACAAAGGACACCTCGGCTCCCGACACGGCCTTGGGCCTTTCATCGGCGGGGCCACGGCCAGGATTTGGTTTGCCGTTGGCTCGCTTGGGGAGTTCGTCTCGATCATAGTTGACGAAGTGCAGATCGATTTCATTTCCCTTGGCCGGACGGTTGGCGCATACGCGCAAGGTAGGGGGCGCGTCAAAGCGGCTGAACCCGACTCCTGAAGGCAATGAGCCCCGGATAGGATCAATTTTGGCTTGGTACTTGGCCAGTATTTCCGGCGTCGCCAAGTCGTCGGGCAGAACGTCGAACAGGATATGTCGGTCCAATAGCTTTCTGCCAAGCTTGCGGAAGACGTCCAAGGGTTCGAGGTTGCCTTGACGAATTGCTTTCCGGGGGAAGAGAAGAAGCGCCTCAGCGTGAGGGGAGTTACCACGGAAAAGGTTATCATTGCGATGGATGAATTGATAGTAGCGTGCGAACACTTCGCGGGCAGCGGGATCGCTGAACCGCGCATAGAAACCCATGGGCGCTCCTCCGTTGGCAGCCAACTCGGCAATGGCGACGCGTGTGCGTGCGCCTTCGTATTTGCCGATGGTGAAGGGTTTGTCAAAGAACGCTCCCCTAAGGTAGCGGGCTTGCAGAGTGGCGTCGCCCAGAATGCCGTTGGGCAGGTCGGTGTAGGTGGCTGCGTTTCCCGTGCTATACCAAGCATAGTCCTCGTCCTTTCCCCAAAGGTCAGTGGGTAGAAGGCAGCGCTCGTCTCCATTGATCTGGCTGAAGTTACCCAAGTGGTTCCACTGGGCGACGAGCAAGTCCGGTTTGAGGCGACGGCCATGCCGAATGAAGACCTCGTCGAAAACCTTCTTGTTTGAGATTTGCGACCAGCGAAGCATCTCCAAGCGGAGAGGGTTGGTTTCCTTCGGGTTATGCCAGCAAACGAGCTCGGGGAAGCGATGGTCGTTCAAATTGGAGATCCCGAAGCGATCTTTCAGTTCCTGTTTCGCGAAGCGTTTTGCGAGGTATTGCTTGAAACCCGACACGCAATGCTTGCAGTGGCAGTCGTGCCGATAGAAATAATTGGCCACGAAGCCATCCACACCACGTTCGATGCCTCGCTTTATCCATGCCTTCAGCACGATTTGCCAATGCGGATTGCGAAGGCAGGCAAAGTATTCCTTCATGCCGCCTATGCGGTAACTATTCTTTACCAATGGCTTTCCCTCTTTGTCTCTTTCGAGAAAGTCCAGCGGATCCTTCACGGGCTTCGGACCTAATTCCTTCTCGTCCCATAGTTCGCGATAGAACTTGAAAAATCCCCGGGGGGCCGCCGGGCCGCCGGGGTCGCCTACCAGAAACTCTACGTTCAGGTGTCCGACCACGCGCACCTTGCGCTTCGCCAATTCCGCGTTTCGGCGCTCAAACCACTGTCCGCACTCGCTCAAACCTCTCACAGGGAAATGAGCGGGGTAACCTTTGTATTGCGGGGTATGGGCGAGGCCCCAGAAGTGAGCCCCATAGAAGCCCAGTTGGACGAGATCGGGTTTCGTCTCGTCGATGAAGGAAAGGTAGCCGGGTTGCGCGTAGTTCGCCCAATGAGCCAGCATGCGGGTGAATTCGAAATGCCTGCGCTCCTCTTTCGCCTCTGCCACCGCAACCAAGTCAAGGGAGATAAGAAAGAAAGCGAGAAGCGAGAAACTGGCCAAATGGCATTTCAGTTTCATGACTGCTTGAGCTCAGTCGGCTGCTATTCGGCCTCTATTACCTCGATCGGGGCGAAGGCGGAACTTGTGCCTTTTACGTAGGGCCCGAAGTAGCGGATCTGCTTGATGTCATCGGGCAGAGGAAAGGTAAGGGTCCGCCCGTTGATGGTGGCAGTGGCGGAACGCTTTGCGAGATCGACCGACAAGGTGAGTTCAAAACTGGAATCCTTTTTGGCCAGCATGGAGCTCTTGGCTCCCCCTCTGACGTTTTCCCAAGAACCGGGAAAGAGAACGTGGGCGTTCATCCCGATGGCCGTACCCACCTTCAGCAGGGCATCATTTTTGGTCGAGTCTCCGAAAGCGATGGCAGCGTTCTGGGTGCTTCCGGAAGCAAGCGACTTATAGGACGTCTTGAGCACCAACTTGCGGGTGGCGGGCTCTGGTAGTTCGCGGAGAGCGATGGCTTCACCGGAGCTCGTGAGGGCGTGGGAGAGGGCGGAGTCCTTGTGCTTGGAGGCGGTGCCACCCTTGACCAAGGCATAGGCTCCGCCGGTTTCATCCTTTCCCTCGGGCAAAAGTCCCGATTTCTTGGGCTTTCTCGGTTTGCCGCGTGGCGCTTCGTTCGTCCACCATTCGCTGGGGCCTTCCTTTTCCACTTGGGCGTGCACCGCGAGCAGTTTTTCCTTCAGTTCGGCGAGCTTCTTCGGGTTGGAGGAGGCGAGGTCGTTCTTTTCCTGCCAGTCCTTCTCGATGTGATAAAGCTGGAAGTGATCCAGGTGTTGACTGCCGAGAATCTTCCATTCACCGTCACGCAAGGCGACGTGAATGTTGGAGCGAGCCAAGTGGTTGCGCCAGTACAGCGGCACAGGCCTTTTGACTGGCTTTTCCATGAAGACGGGTCGAATATCTACCCCGTCTATGGTGCGGTCTTGGGGCAGGGGAATCCCCGCTATGGCCAGCATGGTGGAGAAAACGTCTGATCCGATGATAGGGATACGATTGGT
>Ga0315322_10000195_pt1 | contig 42647 bp, 37 predicted proteins | sample M110021515metaG_FD_203461 | JGI IMG/M metagenome (GOLD analysis project Ga0315322, IMG submission 203461) | Ammonia-oxidizing marine archaeal communities from Monterey Bay, California, United States - M1 100m 21515 | ecosystem: Environmental > Aquatic > Marine > Intertidal zone | place: USA... | reverse complement strand
GGCCGGAGCAAAACCAGGACAGCTCATGTTTCCGCTGAGAATTGCACTTTCGGGTAAACCGGGGGGTCCTGATTTGGGGGCAATTCTTACCATCCTTGGTAAAAGAGAGTGCGTCCGCCGACTCCAACGATTCACCGCCCTTCTCGCATGAAATACTATACGATCGATCAACTTTCGAGCCTGAATAAAGACCAGGAGAAGCTCGCGCGTTTTGCAGTCATCGGTAACCCGGTAAAACATTCGCTGTCCCCGCAACTTCATCAACCTGCTCTTGATGATTTGGGGGAAGATGCGCGCTATCTCCGTGTCGAAGTAGAGGAAGGCCAGGTAAGCGAAGCATTTCAGAAGCTTTATGACGCTGGAATCCATGGAATCAACGTGACGGTTCCCCATAAACTCGAAGCTCTTGAAGCATGCGACATTGTGGATCCCGCCGCACAAAACATGGGGGCCGTCAATACCATCGTCTTTGATCAAAAAGGAAACCGCACCGGCTTCAACACCGATGGGCCCGGTTTCGCTAGGGCCATTCGCGAGGAATTCTCGGTCGATCTTGGCGATTTAAAGGTCGTCATTATTGGCGCTGGGGGAGGAGCTGGGCGTGCCATCGCCACCCAATGCGCTATCGAAAACTGTCCACAGGTAATTTTAGCGAACCGGACACTCGAGAAACTTCAGCCCATAGAAGAGCAGCTCTCAAATTTAATCCATCGTGAAGACCTAAAAGGTCCGCGCGACCGGATCGAGATCATCGCCCTTTCTGATCCTTCGCTCGAGCGGGCCATCGAGTCTAGCGAACTGATCATTAACACCACTTCGGTTGGCCTCAAGGCTACCGATCCGTCACCATTTCCGTCCCGCTGGGTAGAGCCACATCACCTTGTTTACGACACCATTTACAATCCGGCGCGCACCCGACTCCTGAGAGAATCGCAGGAGCAAGGCGCAAGGGTCGCTAACGGCCTTTCATTACTCATTCATCAAGGAGCCCTCTCTCTTGAATACTGGTTGAATCGGGATGTCCCGCTTGAGGTGATGAGGGAAGGTGTAAAAAACGCCCTCAGGGAGTGACCCAACCATCGTTCAAGTATTCAACAATCTCGAATTGTCCTTCTGCGCCGATTTCGTTGTCAAACTTGAGGCGCAGAGTGACTTTTTCATCCTGCAAAGGAGGTTCGGTGGAGACACCGCTTCCGTAATTTAGAAGTAGACGAAAATCTCGGTCAATAGACTTGCCTCCTGGTTTATCTAAATTGACATAAGCGAAGATAAACTCGTCGGAGACCTCTCCAGTTAATACATATCCCGAGTAATTGTCCTGCCCGAAACTCTGGTCATATCCGGGCTTCTTTCCGACTCTACAGCGAAGAAAAATCTCATTAAGAGGCATTTCCTTAGCCAACTGATTAACGCTCATTTCTGACCAGCCTATGCTCGCATCCCAATCGAGGACCAACTGATCCTCATTTCCTTGAACAAAGAATACTTCGAAGGGGGTTCCGTTTTCACGCTTTCCAGTCAGAGAAACATAAGCCCTCTCTTTTGAACCAGTTAAATTTGAAGAGTTTACTAGATTGGCAGACCAAGAGAATTGTGACCAAGCATTGGTCAACAAGGGACTCCCCCAGTCATCGAAGTTCACAGTGGCATCACCCCGGAAAGCAGATTCACGTAACCTTTTATCGATCGCATCTAGTTTCTCCCTTTGATTGAGCATTCCGATTGTCTTCTTGGCCTCGTCGAGAAACGTGACAGAATCATCGTAAAACCAAGTTAACGCATCGTCTTCAAGAGGCGTCAGGCTTTCCTCCAGATTCCCCAAAGGAGTTCTATCTACCTTTTCCCCGTCTTGGTTCGTCCAGATCACACCCACCACCACCACTAAAACGGTGGAAATTACCCCACCGATAACGATCCAAAGCCAAGTCGTCGAACGTTTCTTAGTCCCCCACACCTCATCCAGAGGCCTGTCATCCTCCTTCTTCCTCTTGAGGCGTCTAAGCTGCTCTGCTACGTCGACTGGCCCGAAGTCTTCATCCTCATCATGCATTCCGATGAGTAGTTCCTTGGCTTTTGCAAACAGCTTATTGGCCTCCTCTTTCCCAGAAGAAGACTCTGATGATTTAAGTCGTCTTTTGCGAACGCGACGCTTTTTTCGAACCATTCCATCTGGAATCGGTTCGTCGGCATTACTCTCATCAGCTTCACTCATTACTACAGACTCTTTTTGATTATTCGTCACCCAACGACTCGGAGAGCCCTTCTAATAGTTCTTCGGCAGAAGCATCTTTCGCGTTTTGTCTCAATTTTATAATTCGCTCACCAAACCAGCCTGCTCCAATAATTTCTTTCAAGACCAAATGACTCTCATCGCCTTTTTTTGCTTCCCACCCAAGACGAACCGTAATTCTCATGTAGGTCTGTGGGTCAGGATCCAGAGCTCTTCCTAAAATCGATCCCATTGGATCATTCTCTTTCTGATGATCATTCCAAAGACGCTCAAACTCCACAGCCAGGTCACTAATCGCAAGAATATCAATTTCGGGAGATTCGGTTCTTTTGAACTCACCATCACTCTCTTTGACATGCGGGGCTCTGTAAAAGCTTACAGAGATTTTCTTCTTATCATCCGCAGTCCTTCGTTTTCTTACCAACAGACGAAAGGTGCCTTCCTTTGAACCCAACTGATTGACAAACTTAGACCACAACTCGGTCGAATAAGGCGCAAAATTTTCCCAGTCAAGCTTCCACGATTTCGTCGTTTTATCTAAAATATGGAGCGCCCCCCACCTATGACCTTCAGAATCTTCCCAAATGGATTCGACTGCGAGTTCATCCTCCGGGAGCCTAAGGACGTTTACCCCAGTCTGGGTCAATTTCCCCAATGCTCGCGGAAAAGGGTTCTCCCGATAATAGTCACTAAAGGCGAGGGAGAGATCAGCTGAACGATCGATAAATTGGGTTTGCCCATTACTTTCAGGTAACTTCATGAATCCCTGAAACTCCCCCTCAATTTTGACACGGCTCGCATCTACGATCTGTTGATCCATGGGGTTCCGGCCATTCGTTTCTACAGGCGCCTTGGATGCTTTCGATGTCCCGAACTTACCAGTCGTAAAGATCACAAGAACGGCGACCACGACACACAGCCATGCTCCTAAAAACAACATGAGTCCTTTATTCTTCTCCGCCTTTTCTCGCTTTTTCCTTCGACGGACTCTCCTAGAACCATCAGACATAATCGTCTCATCATCGTTTGGAGACCCAAGGGATTCATTCCTTGCCTGCTCCAGCGTTTTCACAGCCATCTTGGGGGAATCAATTACGCCTACCGGCAAAATAGGCGCAGATTTTTTGCCAGTTAAATTCCGGGTTACTCCGCCAGCCCCCCTCTCCCAATTACCTCCCGGAATTTGAGTCTTGCCTTCTGACGATCCACTGTTGTTCCCGAATTCGTGCAGACACTCTCCACAAATTACGCCCTCATGGAGTGGCTTGTCGCTTTTCACGACGGCCTGACACGAAGGACAAATAAAAACGCCTTTTTTCCCGCTCATAATTCTCTCGCCTCCGAGTCTGTGGGACCACCTCCCTTCAGTCAATCTTGAGGACTTGAAAAAATGGCCTTCGTAGCCTCTTCAACCAAAATAGCTGCTAGAGATTCGGTCACATCGTCCAGCCGCTCTACTGAAACCTTCAACTCCGCTACCTTTTGGCCTTCGATTGCTTTTTCCACCCGCTCTTTAGCCTCCTGAATTTCAGAAATCTCTCTTTGAGTCAAAAAACCGCCGGCCTGCTCCAAGGCAACCCCAACGGCAGGAAGCAGCTCCTCAGCTTTTAGTCGCGACTCTTCAAAGACTCGTGCATTCATATCCTCAAAAGCAAACTCAACACTCTCACTCACCATTTGTTCCACCTTCGCCTCCTGCACATCGACAGCGGCACTACCGATGCTAACGACAGTATCAACATTACTCGCAACATCCCGAGCCAAAACCGACAAGATCCCGTCGGCATCAATTCGGAACTCAACTCCGACTCGCGCCTGCCCCCGGCGATCAGGTTCAAACTGAACCTCGAAAGACCCCAGCTCCCAGTTGTCTTTTGCCAACTCTCTTTCTCCCTGCAAAACCCGAACCTTCATTGACTCCTGCCCTTCCACGGCATTGGTAAACATCTCGCCAGCCCGGCACGGAATCGTAGTATTCCTAGAAATTAACACGTTCATCAAACCTCCCATCGTTTCGATCCCCAGACTGAGAGGAGTCACATCGAGCAAAAGAACTTCACGAACCGTCCCAGCCAGAATACCAGCCTGAATCGCCGCGCCACGTGCAATCGCCTCATCTGGGTGCTGGCTTAAGTCCGGTTCTTGTTCAAAAATCATTGCCACCCGATCCTTTACCATTGGTATCCGACTACTCCCTCCAACCATCACTATGGCAGCAAGGTCTTTGCCCGTCACTTCCGCATCCAGCATCGCTCTTCGGCAACACGACTCCATTCGAGCCAAAAAGGGTTTCATCAATCCTAGGAAAGCGCCCCTTGACACCAACACTTCGCCCGTAAACGGAATTCTAAAGGTAGCCTCCTCAGCCTCACTGAGAGCTAGCTTCACACGACAACCTTCTGATATCCACTGCACCCTCTCCATGGCTTCAAACTCACCAAGATCGAGACCCAACTTGCCCGCAGCGAATCCGGCGATCGCCTCATCAAAGTCATCTCCGCCCAAATCAGTATCTCCAGAAGTTGAAGAAACCTCGAAAACACCTTCTCTCATTTCCAGAACCGAGACATCAAAAGTCCCGCCTCCAAGGTCGAACACCGCAACGCGGGAACTCTCGTCCAAACGGTCTAGTCCATAGGAAAGCGCAGCTGCCGTGGGCTCGCTAAGGATACGCACTACCTCCAATCCAGCAAGCCGCCCTGCCTTTTTAGTCGCTGCCCGCTGCCCATCGTGAAAGTAAGCCGGGACTGTTAGAACAGCCTTGATTACTTCAGTTTCGAGACGGTTCTCAGCAATCCGCTTAAGAACAGCCAAGATCTCCGCTGAAATTTCCTCAGGAAGCTTCAACCCAGCAGCTGTACTGATGCGTCCATCCGGCATCAATCCCCCTTCGGATTCGCTAGCCCTCCTTCCGATTAAACTCTTCACACTCGTGTGCACCTCTTCAACCCCAGCAAGACGCAGAGCATCGTGTCCGACTTTAATCTCACCATTTTTAGAATACCACACTGCACTGGGAACCAGTGAACGACCTTCCTCATCAGCAAGTAGAAGAGGGAAGCCCGAATCCACTACAGCGACAGCCGACTGGGTCGTGCCCAGATCAATCCCGATAATCACCTCACTCATGATAGGGATTTAAGACCAAGTCACCCTCCGAGCAAGGACTCAAAAAGCTTTCCGTTCGCTTCCCTCAGTTGCCCAGACCATTTCGTCAAAAAGATCAAACCTCGAGCAACTTCACTCATCTCCACCTCGCATTCAGCCCACCCTTTTTCATCAAAGCTCTTGAAACTCGCGATCATTGCTGAGTTCAACTGGTTCAACTTATTAGACACCAGCTCTAGATCGCCTTTCAACCCTGGAACACGTATATCTAAAACAGCCTTGCCTAGGCTACTCAACGCCTTCGATCGCTCGGACACAAAAGAATCAACATCCTGTAAAACCGAGGCAACAAGAGAAAAATATTCCATCACTTTCGCCGGGATTCTACCGCGTTCATCAAAGGCAAGTCCCTCACATTCAATTGCAGCCCGGATTCGCTTCGCCGGAGAGTTCAAAATCTCGCCAGCTAGACGGATTTTCAAAAACAAATCCTGATCGCCTCCGAGATCCGGATGATGGAGTTGACTGGCCACTAAAAGACAACGGTCAATGTCTGCGTCTTTCAAATCGAGCTTTCGAGGAACACCAATTAGAGCGAATGGATCCGTCATGCCGCAAAACTTTCACCACAGGAACAAGTCACCACCGCATTTGGATTACTAACCTTAAATCCTCCCTGCTGAAGATCATCGGAGTAATCAAGCTCGCTGCCACTCACAAACAAAGCGCTTTTGGGATCGATCACCACGTTCACCCCATTGCTTGAGACCATAATATCACGATCCCGTGGTCCATCTACCAAATCCATTTGATATTGAAGCCCACTGCAACCACCACCCACAACCGCTATGCGAAGAGCCCCCTCGTCCTTCCCCTGCTTTTTCCAGAGCCCGCGCAAATGTTGCGAGGCTCCCTCCAAAACTTTGACCAACTTCTCGTTCCCTATAGTATAACCTGCCTTCAAGATAGGTGGAGATCTTAACGAAGGATCGTCTCTTCGCAACTCCTGAAACCCATTTGGCCAATTACCTTCCCCAAAAAACTGAATGTTTAATGTTCATCCTTTTGGAACCCATCAATTTTGAGATCTTTTGGTATTCAAGCCAACCAGCAAAGCTGATTTTCAAGCGAGTTCTCAGTGGACTATTTTAATCCACTGATCGTCACCTAAAACTTTGCTTAGGAAACGGCACGTAGCTTAACGGTCACTAAGCTAGATTCACTCGGAATTCCGAGCTGTATCGAAACATTATTTGCACTACAAAATCAGCCCGAGGTTTTGATCTCCCAAGTCATAAGGATCAACCCAACAAAAATCAGAAAAAATCAAATTCTATTTGCATTGAAGATCATAACCATCCATTATTATTAATCAAATATGAGTTTCTCCCGCTTCGTTTTTGCCTCCATAGTGTTATCTCCGCTACATGCTGAGACCATTTATACTATTCCACAGGGATACACAAAAGTGACCATTGCCGCTGCAAGCTCTGAAACAGAGCCCACCACCACAGGTATTTCAGTCACTTTGTTGAATGATCTTGATTTTTCTGGGTCTGCAACGATCAACAATGATCACGCAATTAATCCCGGCAATAGCACGCAAACTTTAGCGATTGCTGGGCAGAATTGGTCTCCCGGCCAATGGACAGGGCAGCCACATCTCGCTTACATTGCGGATGCCGATGGAGGTGAGGAAGCCTTCCTGGTTTCTTCGAACACCAGCGACGGACAACTCACTCTCCTTACGACATTTGACCTCCTTGGTGACAAAGATTCTGGAACACCTGGAATTCAAAATCGGTTTCCTTCGTCGACAACGGTTAAAATTCGCAGAGCTAATACAATCGGTTCGATTTTCTCATCGAAAATTGGTGAATTTAGCGCAGACGACCGAGTTTTTGTGTGGGACGGCTCAGAATGGTTGTCTTTCCAAAAGAATGGTTTCGGGAACTGGGCTTTAGCATCCAATCTTTTTGGTAACGAAAATGACACAGTAATTTTCCCTGATGAGGGAATGTTCATCTCGCGGAGCGCTACGTCTGCAATTGAGTTAACTCTCTTCGGTGAAGTCCCAGCTGTTCCCCAGATCTCGACGATTACGAAAACAAAACTCCTCTCGACACGAATTCCCGTCATTACCACGCTAGGTGCGTTGGGGGTGAACGATAATCTCTGGAAAAGTGACGACCGCCTCTACATTTGGAATGGTAGTAACTGGGATGCTTATCTTGTAAATGGATTTGGTAATTGGGCTCCAGCTAACAACCAATTCGGCAACTCAAATGCCCTTTCAATCGCCGCCAATGCAGCAATTTTTGTAAACCGCGAAACTGAAGTAAGCGGAACGGAGGGAATCATTTCAGCGCCGCTTCCATATGATCCACTCTCCGAATAAAATTTTTGTTAACCTAAGAGAAAACACCACATAGAATCCTAGTATAATTTGAAAAATATAATAATAACATCATTGGCATTCGCTGTCCTGAACGGCCTAACTAATGCGGCTTCAGTTACAATCGGTGGTGGTGCGTTTGCAAACCTACTTGATGCATCAGGCGATAATCTTCCTACTGGTTCACAGGTCCAAGTGGGATACTTTTTGGGGGTTGCAACTTCAAAAAGCGGTGACGACTTTACTAGTGTAGATTGGGATTCTTTTAATCCCTTCCTCGGAGTTGGTTCATCGAATCCAGATGAGGTGATCGGAACCTTCAACGCCGGGGGTGGATTCGAGTCGGCCTTCCAAATCAATTCCACACTTGATACTAGTCTTGGCGATTCACTCCCTCTAGGGTTCCCCGTGCGTTTGGGTTTTCGCATCTTTGATACGACCGAAAGCTTAATAGACGGAGCAGCATACAACACCGTTGTTCGTGATGTTTCGACATGGATTTTCAATGATCCCGGAATTGTAACCAACCAACCGCCTACCCCTTCGATTGGTAGTACCAGTGATCCATTAATGTTTTGGGAAGACAGCGAAAATCCGTTTAAAACTTCAATTGGGGTAGCTGTTCCCGAACCGAGCAGTATCCTGTCAGTTTTTCTTGGAACGATATTATTATTAGGACGTCGTAATCGCTCCTGATATCTAAATATAACCTTAAATTTTCAAAGCTCTCCTTCACCTTGAACGGAGGGCTTTTTTATTCATCTAACATCGCTGACATCGCACTAAAAAAGCCTCGGAGCTCCTCCTCGGAAGCCTCAGCGCCCATTATATCTTCGTAGCCTTCCTCATGAACCCAGTCAGGATTAAGTTCCTGGATAAAACTACTCGCCTCACAAGATTCTTCCTTTCCCCACTTCACTCGCGTCGCGCAATAAGTCATCGTCATCCTTTCCTGAGCCCGCGTTATCCCAACATAAAGAAGCCGCCTCTCTTCATCACGCGTTCCCTCTTCGATACTTCTTTTATGAGGAAGAATCCCTTCTTCGAGGCCCACCAAATAAACCACCGGATATTCCAAGCCCTTTGCTGCATGAAGTGTAATGAGCGTCACTCCGCTCTTTTGCTCTAGATCTTCCTCCTTTTCAGCATCGAGCGCAATTTGGTCTAGGAAGTCGCTCAGACTCTTCCCTTTTTTGATTGCTTCGGTCAGGGACGCAATCGTCGTCGAGACTCCTTCTCTCCGTACATCTTTCTCTTTGTCAGTCTTACATTGGCGCATCAACCAATCCTGAAAATCCATTTCCCGAAGCCATTGATCCATCACCACTCCGGCATTCATACCGTCAACTAAACACCGGCGAACCTTTTCTACCTGAGCGGTAAAGACCTGAATCGAATTCATCATCTTACTGGAAACTTGAGTCAGAAACTCACCATCGATCAGTGTCTCCCAAATACTCTGGTCCTTCTCTCGACTCCAATTCAAAGCTGCCATCGAGGTCGTGTTTCCAATCCCACGCGGAGGAGTATTGAGAACCCGAAGTAGGGGAATATCCAATTCCGGCTGATTTAGAACTTGGACATAGCTGAGAACATCCCGCACCTCTTTACGGTCGTAGAAACTTTGCGCTCCAACCATTCGGTAAGGTATCTTCGCCTCACGCAAAACTTCCTCCATCTTTCGAATCTGACCGTTCGTTCTAAAGAGAATGGCAAAATCCTCCAAAACTCGCCCTTCCTCACGTTGCATCACGATCTCGGAAACAATCCATTCTGCTTCTTCCTGATCACCTGGCATGGAAACTAGACGAACTAGATCTCCACCCGGAATTGTAGGCCGCAACTTCTTTTCACGTCGCCCCACATTGTGGCGAATCAAGCTATTTGCCACCTCCAGAACCGCCTGAGTACTCCGATAATTCTCCTCCAGTTGAATGATCTTCGGATTGGGGAAAAATCGTTCAAACTGAAGAATGTTAGCCACCTGCGCGCCCCTCCATCCATAAATCGACTGATCATCATCGCCCACCACACAAATATTGTAAGGTTCGCCAACCAATTGCTGAAGCAACTTCATTTGCAAGCTATTGGTATCCTGAAATTCGTCTACCGTAACGTAGCGAAATCTATTCTGCCAATACTCCCGCACCTCCGGATACTCCCGGAGAACCCTCTCCCCCAAAAGAAGAAGGTCATCAAAATCAACCGCATTTTGCGCTCGGAGTTCGTTTTGATAAGCTACAGCAATCTCAGCGACCAGATCATCCTCAATTCCCGAAAGCGATAAGTCAGCATTCTTGGCTTTTGAAATCTCGCTTATCACCTCACCGGGCTTCAGGTTAATCTTTCGGCCTCCTTTCCGAACGATAAGCTGGCGAATCATCCCAGTTTGATCTCCGCCGGCCATCACGGCGAACTTTTTCTTATAGCCAAGAGATTCAATATCCCGCTTGAGAATCCGCAGGCAAAGCGAGTGGAAAGTGCATACAGTCAACGCTTTCCCGCGTTTTTTCCCCACCATACCCATGACGCGTTCTGCCATCTCCGCCGCTGATTTATTGGTAAACGTGACCGCGAGAACATTTTCAGCTTTCACGCCGTTTTCAAGGAGAGCCGACATCCGGCAGGTCACCGTCCTCGTTTTACCAGTTCCAGCGCCTGCCAGAATAAGAACAGGCCCATTAAGGGCCAAGACAGCTTCACGCTGTGCTTTATTCAGTGATTGGATGGAAAATCCGGCAGACATCGTGATGTCTGGAGAAAACTCCGCAACTGTTCAAAAAACAAGGATTGGTTGAAAACTTCCTTCGAATTAGCATTTGCCATACAAGGCACCTCTGGGTAACAACTTGGCGGAGATCTTAAATTTACGAGTCTCTGTTAATCAAAACCCAAAAACTACCAAAGCAATGAGCCAAATCATTCCTCTCGTCACTTCCGGAATCGCAGGCCCCCTCGGCGTGCTTCACCTTCCTCGCCTCTGGCAAAAAGCTTCTCTTGATGCTGCCGGCAAGCTTCACAGCGATTACCCCGCCGCAGGTGCTGGCTTCGACCAGATGACCCTCGACGCACTCGGCATTGAGCGCGACACATTCCTAGCTTACATCAAGGAAAGCAAACCTTCCTACACTCAATGTGAGCAGTGGATCCTCGACCAAAAAGGAGGCTCCCTCAACAATGAGGCGATCGATACGCACAACGCTGCTGTTGTTGGTTACAACCACGACGACGCAACACGCACTGCTATCCTTGAGTCCGTTGGCATCGCCGATACCGGCGCAATCCTCGACGCTGTAAATCTCAATAACCTTGAGGATTGGCAGGACTTCTACAACGCAGAAATTAAAGGATAAGTTTCCTTATTTTAAAATCAATCAACCCCGCGGGCGTCCTTCGTCCCTGGGGTTTTTTCTTGCTCTTTCCAGAGCTGTTTTGCGATCCGGATTGGGCCTTCCAAATCTCCTCCACTATCAGCATTGGCGCCAAAGGCTGCTCTCTCATAACGCTGCACTAACTCATCACAACCAACCGGCAACGAGCGACGCAACCATGTGCCCAAGGGCATCGAACGGGGACGTTTTCCGATTCGTTTTGAAAGCCATTTTTCAAAGTCTTTCAGTAATCCTATTTCCCGGATCGAATTCTCCCAGCTATCCGAAGTGTCCCGCCCCCTAGTCAGGATCAACCGGTAAATCACAAAAATCAGCAAAAGAACCCCAACCAGAACCAATACATTCAAAACCCGGTCAAAGACACCGGGCTGGTCCAGCCAGAGTTCTAAACCTGTGCGAAATCCCTGAAACCAGTCATAGACCCCCTGATACCATGGATGAGATTTATGGATATTCACCCAAGCGGGAGGAGTCAGATCAACATCGACCCACTTCCCACCACGACACCTCCACACATCCACGTCACCATTTCGCTCATTTACCCAAGTGCCTCCAACATAAGCCTCGACCCATGCATGGGCATGCTGCCCCCGCAAAATCCATTCCCGCTCCCCAGATCCTCTCTCATGTAGGGAGTATCCCACTGCGTATCGGCACGGAATTCCCATCCTTCGCATCAGCATAGCGGTTGCCCCCGAAAAATACTCACAGTGTCCCTTCCTATCAATTTTTAAGAATTCGGTTATCGGGGCATTCCTGTCAGTTCCAACCAAAAAAAGGCTATATTCAAACTGATCAATATCGGAGAATATCAGAGCAATCTTGGCTTCAATTTCACGAAACTTCTCGATTGTGAGGTCCGGCGGTCCTCCCTCTCTTCCAACCTTTCTAGCCAAAGCTCTCGTAGGATGTTGACCGACTTCAGGAAGACAGAGTCCAATCTCCTCAAGAAAGTTTTCAAGCCCCTCTTCTTCGGCCTTTGGATAGGTCAAATCTAGATCGGTTGGATCTATCCGCATCTCTTCACTCTCCGGATCCGCTTGAATCCTAGCCTCCATCGCCCCGCGATTCACTCCGATCATTTTAACCGAGCCCATTGAATTAACGGCCACGATTTCACTGGGGATTTCTTCAAAACGCTTGGTCAAGCCCAAGTGAGGGATCAATCCTTCATCTTCGATAAGCCCTTGAATCCGGCCCTCAATGCCATACTCCAGCTCGCGATCATCGTCCTCAAAGATAAATGTATTTTCACCGTCGGGAAGAAGGATCTCGAAATCTCCTGCAAATTTTCGTCCGTCCGGGATTTGCTCTGCAAGTTCAATAATACGAGTTCGTGCCTGCCAAATATCTCCCAATGGTTCATTGTATGATCCAAGTTTCAACAGCTTCGGCATCGGTCCAATTTCATGAAAATACCGCCACTCAATTTTTTGACTGAGTTGCAACTCACGAATCCTGCCCAACGAAGTTTGGGTTTGCTGGGTAGAAGTCAGCCGCCCTCCACTACCCGCATAGCCCTTTATAAAATGATCGTAGATTTTCACCACGCCCCATGACATTCCGATCGTCATAACGATTGAGATTAGGTAAGCTACCAACCATGCGCACGGGCGAACCTTCCGGCCACCGAGGGTGAAAATTGCCCAGCCCAAAAGAATCACCATGCCCAGCGGATAACGGGGATCAATTGTCTTAACCCATTTCAGAGACCCCACTCCCATTCCAGCTGCAATCATAATTAGGATCAAAACAGGATATCCTAACTGAATGGAATTTGTCTCCACTGGACGCCCCGCCTTCCTATCAGCAGCAGCCTTCCGCCTCGCGATAAAAGAAAAAGTCACCATTGGAACCCCGCCTTTTCTGACATACTGCTGAGACAGGACCAAAGGTAACATCATGAAAGGAATCCACGATAAAAGGTCCAAAAAATCACTCGCCTTCAAATTATCTTTCTGCAGGAGAACCAGAGCTGACACAATCAGGATGATCGCAGACAACTGCCAGGATCTTGCGAAGCCTTTATGAGTAAAGTCCCACCGAAGATTAACCCAATGACGGCCCTCAACTAAAACTGCGGCAATTAATCCTGCCACAGCTTGATCATGCATTCCGCCCCAAAACAAGAAAGCTGCGCCCAAAAGCAAACGAGGTGGCGCCGATAACATATCTCTTTCAGACTCGCCTCTCATCGTGTCATTAAATCTTTCTCGATAAAGTTCCACCTCAACCATTTGACGTTGCACAGCAAAGCATCTTCAGGCGCATCCCCAACACCGATCACATAAACGGTCAAAGCTAACTCGCTTCCTCGCAATCGTTCCAAAAAATCTTTTCTCTCGGAACACCAGCCAGAGAGAACGACCACGCACGCAGTAAGCTCATTGGCATATCGTGCAATCAATCGCCCCAAACTTTCATACCCCCCTTGATCGACCCCCTCCACTCGAGCAAGAGCCTCAATAAGATGATCCGTTCGTGCCACGCCACGTCCCGCAGTGTAAATTTGCGGTTCCTCATGCATAAAGATCAAATCCACTAGACAGCTTTCCTTTTCGATCGTCGAAACAAAGGAAGCCGCAACCGAAATGGCCTCTTCAAACATATCAGGTCCAGTCTCCTTCAAATTTGTATCGAGCACGACGCCATAGCGAGGAAAGCGCAACTCCTCGAACTCCTTCACAATAGGCCGCCCAGTGCGAGCCCAAGCCTTCCAATGGATACTGCGTAACGAATCTCCTTCCTGATATTCGCGAAGCCCCATGAATTCGTCCCCCTCACCCCTCACCGTCGAAGACGTATCCACCCCAGCCTTTACCTCAGAGCACCCTCCAAGGTCTAAATTTGGAAGACAATATCTTTGGGGAATTATCAACACCTCTTCTTCTTCGTTCAAAATCGGACGGCGACGCTGAAAAAAACCAAAGGGATCAGGGAGTTCGGCGCGAATATCACTAAATTTCATTCCGCCCCGGCGAAGTGGCTTTACTGTTAGATAGGTCTGCTTTTCCTCTCCTGATTCAAGCTGCAGTGGCTTCGATCGCCCTATCGTGATCCAAGCGCCTCCTCTGTCCATCAACCATTTCCACCGATAAAACCGAAAGGCTCGGTCGAAGACATTACGATCACTCTCTCCTGGTTCCTTTAAGTGGGAAAACTCCCACTGACTCGGTCGCGGGTCACTTCCAGCCTCACAAAGATACACCTCCCGCACTGTCCGATTCCCTTCATTTCGAACTGAGACTGCATATCTTAGAACTTCTCCGACTGTCCCAGTCGATGGCAGAACACGAACAACCGATAGCTTCGCACGCCTCAGGCAGGCCCAGACAAAGCTTGAAGAAAGCAAAGAGAAAATAAACAGAGTGAGAATGGCTGTAATACTCTCATCTAAATTTGCACCCAGGAAAATACTGGCTCCCCCACCTACTATCAATAGCCAAGCCCCAGGCCTCACCCGCTGACGAACAAAATTGCTCACGGCGCTTCCTTGATGATAGTTGCGATAAAGCAATCGATCAATGAACCTCCCATTTTTCTGGCTCCACATCTAAAAAACAAGAAACCACAGCTTTCCAAGGGTGGCAATGACTGACAAAACATGCTTTCATAAGCACATGAAATTCCTATTCACTATAATTTTGGCCTTTTTTATTACCGGCTGCAAATCCGACGAAGCCACAGAACCTCCCCCGCTAGCTCCCGAAGGGAAATCTGCGTCCAACCGCAGCAAGGAGATTGCAGGGCTTCTTAACAAAAAACACCAACTCTCGAAGAAACTAAAAAAGCTCGTTGCCTCCAGTCAACTCGATCCAGATGGTGAACTCAAAATCATCATCAAAGAGCAACAACAGGCCTACCGTGACCTTCAAAATATTCGCAATACCCATCCCAGCCTTCAAAAGCTAAACGAGGAACTGCTTTTTTGGCAGGAGAACCAATTCTCGGCTCGCACCAGAAAACGGGAATTTGAAATCAAGCAAGCTGCTGAGAAGATTATCGAGATCTCGACTAAAATCCAGCGCCTTAGCCAGGAGCTTCCAGAGATCCGTGAGACTGAAGACCGGATCACTAGATCCCAAAAGCAGATTAAAGACCTCCAAGGCTCTTTTGCGGAAAATTCGCTTGAGGGCCAAGCCATCGTCAAGGAACTACAAATCATAGAAGAGCAGATTAAATCGGTGGACTAAGTAACCGTTTTACTTGCCGATCCTTCAGCCAAAGCTAAAATCTTGCTCTGTGAAGTTTCTCACCATCTTCCCCCTTGCTGTCGCTCTCTGCTTTATGTTTTCTGGAGCGATCGCTTCAGCCGCTGAGGATAAGCCAATCCACGCAAAAGAGGAAAACTCTCTCGATAAGGACCAATACGCAATTTTCCCCCTTCCTTTGACGGCTTACGAAGGGGAAGAAAATTCTAACGAGGACTGGGGCATCTGGGAAAAGCTCAAATACCGGGCAGGACAACAAGGTGGATTTAATCTTGTCGCGTCTCTCATCTTCCTTTGTGCCATTATACACATCTTCCTCAGCGGCTTCTTCATCGAAATGGCTCACAAGCATAAGCATAAACATAAAAAAAAGATTGAAGAACTCGGTTTAACAGCCGACGCCAAACCTCATGATGATGCCAAAGACGACGTATCCTTCAAAGCCAACCTCTTTCACTTTTTAGGGGAAGTTGAAGCCATTTTTGGGATCTGGGTCATCGCCCTTGGTGCTGCCATTCTCTGGTTCTTCGGCATCCAAGACGGGGACGGAATTATGGCTGGCTTCAAGCAAATCGAATATTACATCGGCAAGGACGTCAATTTCACTGAGCCCATGTTTGTGGTCATCATCATGGCCATCTCCGCAACACGGCCCGTCGTTCGCTTTGCAGAATCCATGGTCGATAAGGTTGCAAAACTCTTCGGAGGAACACCTGCCGCCTGGTGGCTCGCCACCTTAACCATCACCCCCATCCTCGGATCATTCATTACCGAACCCGCTGCCATGACAATCGCGGCAATGCTTCTTGCTAAAAAGTTTTTCGACCTTAATCCCTCCAAAAAATTTACCTACGCCACTCTCGGCCTCCTTTTTGTGAACATTTCTGTAGGCGGAACACTGACTCACTTTGCAGCTCCGCCCGTTCTAATGATCGCTAGCAAATGGAATTTCGGCATGGACTTCATGTTCCTCAATTTCGGTTGGAAAGCCGTAATCGGGATTATCATTTCCAATGCCCTCTACTTCTCATTTTTTAAGAAGGAATTTAAAACCATGGGGCTTAAAGAAAACCGTGACACCCATATGCCAGCCAGCTGGGTAGAGCGCGAAGATCCTATCCCCGCGTGGATCACCATCGTTCACCTCCTCTTCCTCGCTTTCACGGTTCTAACGGCACACTACCAAATGGTCTTCATCTTTGGATTCCTCTTCTTTATCGGGTTCACCCAGGCCACCGGCCATCACCAGAATGATGTTAATATGAAGAGCCCGATTCTTATCGGTTTCTTCCTTGCGGGTCTCGTCATTCACGGCGGCTGCCAAGGCTGGTGGATCTCGGTTCTACTCACTTCGATAGACAACCAATGGCTACTCATGATTGGCTCCACCGTCCTCACTGCTTTCAACGATAATGCTGCGATCACCTACCTTGCCTCCCAAGCCCCAGACTTGCCCATCATGTCAAAATATGCGGTTCTTGCCGGGGCTGTCACAGGAGGTGGTCTAACTGTCATAGCCAACGCACCAAATCCTGCCGGGCAATCGGTCCTTGGTCGCTACTTCAAAGGCAGAATTTCTCCCGGTGGACTTGCCAAGGCCGCGATCATTCCAACTATCATTATGGGTGCTTGCTTCATGCTACTTCCATCTTCCGGAATGAAGGAGGATCCCAAACCAGCCAAAACGGAACAAACTCATCAACATGTTTACCGGTCTTGTTGAAGCGATCGGCACTGTTGTCTCCTTGATTGAAAAGGGAGAACAAGCCGAACTCATTTTAGATATCCCTTTCAGTAACGAACTGAATTTAGGTGACTCAGTTGCCGTCAACGGCTGCTGCCTCACCGTGGCCTCGCTCGATGACAAAGTCCGCTTCGACCTTCTCGCACAGACTCTCAAAATGACCTCCCTTGGTGACTTACATGAGGGGGAGCAAGTCAATCTGGAGCGCGCCCTCGCGGTCGGAGACCGCCTCGGTGGCCACTTCGTGCAAGGGCATGTCGATAACACCGGAACCATTACCGACCTCTCAGCGATGGGACAGGACTACCGGCTTGAGATCGCCATTCCAGCCGCAGTGCACACACTTTGCATCGACAAGGGCTCGCTTTGCATCGATGGGATTTCCCTTACAATCGCCGAACTCACCCTAAATTCAGCAATTTTCTGGATCACGCCGCACACTTTAAAGTCTACTCACCTTGGCGAAGCGAGCGTTGGACAAAAAGTCAACCTCGAGGCTGACCTACTTGCCAAGTATGTCAAAAAGTTGCTGCAATCCGACTAAAGGTCACGGCGCTTCTTGAAACAAAACCTCGCTTCTTCCGTAATTAAACCATGCGTCTTTGGCTACTCTTGGGGCTCCTTGCCACCCTTCCAGCATTCGGAGATCGTGGAGCGGAAATCTACGCCAAACACTGCCTCTCCTGCCACGGAGACAAAGGTCAAGGAGTGTCTGACGAATATGACGAGTCGCTTGTCGGCACAAAGTCAATTGCGTCTCTCGCAAAGTATATCCACCGAACGATGCCTGAAGAGGACGAGGACGCCGTGATCGACAAAGAGGCCCATCTAGTTGCGCAGTATATTCATGGCGCATTCTACTCCCCAGAGGCTCAAGCGAAGATAAAACCGGTGCGAAAAGACTTACTGCGACGAACCCAGCATCAACATCGCAGGGCAATCACTGACATTGTGCAATCCTTTCGAGGAAGGGCTCAGTTGGGCACACAAAATGGACTACGCGGTCACTATTACCATAAGGAAAAAATGAATGATCGTAAGAAGGAGCTCGCAAAGCGAATAGACCCTAGAATCGACTTTAATATCGAAGAGGATCACAAGGTCAAAGGCATTGATCCCAAAGCTCATGCGATCTTCTGGACCGGTTCACTCCTACCAAAAGAGAGCGGAATATATTCTTTCCGCGCAACGACACCCAATGGCGTGCGGGTTTTTATAAACGAAATGGAACGCGAAAAGTTTTACGGTGGAGAGACTCACAGGAAAACCGCGTTTATTGATGCTTGGGTGTCCTCTGCCAACCAAATGCGCTCAGTCGAAGCTTCTATTTTCTTATTAGGTGGCCATCCCATTCCCATTTTAATCGACTTTGTCTCATATAAAGAAAAGAAATCATCACTTCTAATAGAATGGAAGCCACCTCATGGAAAATGGGAGCCCATTCCTACACGCGTGCTTTATACTGAAAGCGCTCCAACTGCTGCCATTATCTCAACTGCATTTCCAGCTGATGACGCTTCGTTGGGATATGAAAGAGGCTCCTCCATTTCGAAGGCATGGAAGGAATCAGTTGCGAAGGCATCGATAGAAGCCTCCCGTCAAATTTACAATGACATCAACGTACTCGCTAAAACCAATTCAAAAGACAAAAATCGAAATGATAAGCTGAAAGCTTTTTGTTTCGAATTTGCAACGAGGGCTTTCGCTCGCCCCCTTTCAGCCACTCAGAAGACGCTCTACATCGAAAATATCTTTGATGCAGATAAAGACTCAGAGACCGCTACTCGCCGCTCTCTCATGTTAATTCTTACTTCTCCTTACTTTCTTTACCCATCACTCAATCGAGGTGATGACGGAAAACCTGATCACTACACTGTGGCTGCTCATCTAGCTCTCTCTCTCTGGGATTCCGTCCCGGATAAAGAGCTCTGGGAAGCTGCGAAACAAAAGCGCCTTGGCGAGGAAACTGAAATCAATAATCAGCTCTCGCGCATGATGACTGATTTCCGCACTCAAGCAAAAACTCGGTCTTTCTTTTATCACTGGCTCAGTCTTTCAGAAAAAGAAGATCTCGAAAAAGACCCCGAACTCTTTCCTGATTTTGATCAACGAATGGTTGCTGACTTGCGCACCTCGCTGGATCTTTTCATCGAAAACGTGATGTGGTCTGAACAGTCTGACTATCGAAAACTATTCACCGAAGATAAAATCTATCTAAATAAAAGGCTCGCAAAATTCTATAGTGTACCAGCACCAGCACAGAATGACTTCAAGCTTCTTCTTACTCCCGACAAAAAACGGGCCGGTCTATTTACCCATCCTTACATCCTTACAGCTTTTTCTTACCACAAACAAACCTCGCCAATTCACCGAGGAGTTTATTTAAGCCGTAATATTTTGGGCCGCTTTCTCAACCCCCCTCCCAACGCCATTGAATTTAAGGATACTGATTTCAAACCAAACCTTACGATGCGCGAAAAAGTCACGCATCTGACAAAAAATGAGAATTGTATGGCGTGTCATTCAATTATCAATCCAATCGGATTCAGCCTCGAAAACTATGACGCGACCGGACGTTTTAGAACTCATGAAAAAAACAAACCAATAAACACGATCAGCGAGTATCCTACGCCTGAGGACTCAATGGTGAAAATCAGCGGCCCCGATGATCTAGCGCGCCTTGCGGTCGAATCGCCCGAAGCCCATCGCGCTTTTTTAAAGCATCTTTTCCATCACCTCATTCAGCAACCGATCAATGCTTACGGTTTTAAAACCATGAATTCACTCCACAAAACCTTCGTAGACAGCAACTTTCACATTCGCGATATCATTGTCACCATGGCAAGAGAAACCGTGCCAAGGTAAGATTTCTAATGACTACCCATTCCCATCCCGAACTTGCTCTCGTTCTGGACCAACTCTTTACCCGCCACATCACCGGCGAACATCCCGAGCACTTTGGACGCTATCTTGCACTTACTAGCATGTTCAAGGCCTCAGGACTTTCTACAAGGTTGAAGAAGATCGAATCACGAGCAGCTAATCTTAAAGACCTCGCTGCCGTTCACGGCGAACGTTATCTCGCGCTCGCCCAAAAGGAAATACAATCTGGATTCGATCAACTCTCCACTGGTGACACCGCTGTTTGTCCTGATTCCTGGCTCGTGGCCAGCCACGCCGCTGGGTCGGTTTGCGCTGCGGTCGATGAAATTTATTCGGAAAATTTCACCCGTTCAAAAAGAGCTTTTTGCGCAGTCAGACCTCCGGGTCACCACGCCACGTCCAATCGTGGGATGGGATTTTGCATCCTCAATAACGTTGCAGTAGGAGCCCGCTACGCCCAGCGAAAATATGGTGTAGGGAAAGTCGCCATTCTAGACTGGGACGTTCATCATGGGAACGGGACACAGGACATTTTCTATGAAGACGAAACCGTTTTATTCTGCAGTGTTCACCAATCACCTTGGTATCCAGGGACTGGAATGCTTGAAGAATTGGGTAGAGGAAAAGGTCGTGGATTCACCTTGAACGCCCCCCTCCCTGCCGGCTCCGACATGCATCGTATTGGCGACACAATCGATACCAACTTTGTCACTGCGATACGCAAATTTAAACCCGAACTCGTTATGATTTCAGCAGGATTTGACTCACGGCTTGGCGACCCACTCGGAAAATTCCGCCTCCTCGACGAGGATTACAAGACTTTTACCAATTGGCTCAGGAAAATCGCTGAAGAATTTGCCGATGGTCATCTTATTTCCGTTCTTGAAGGTGGATATTCGCTTGAAGGGCTAGCCGCCGGAGTTCAGGCGCACGTCGAAGCGCTCGAATGAAGTTTCCTCGGAAAATTAATCGGTAGAAATTGTTTAAATGAGCCGTAATAAAAAAATAAGCTATGACTTCTAGACGTCACTTTCTCCGCGAACTCGGCATCACTACTGGGGCCCTTCCATTCTTAACAGGACTGCAATCATTTGGTGCGTCAACGACCTCCGGAAAGAAGCAGCGTCTCATTTTTATGTTTTCGCCGAATGGCACACTCCCCGCTAAGTTCTGGCCGGGAAAGAATGGAGACCTATCGCAATCGTCTATTCTTGCTCCTCTTGCGCCATTTCAGGATCAAACTGCAGTTCTGAAAGGGATTTCGAATCGCGTCGGTGGTGATGGAGACAGTCACATGCGCGGAATGTCCTGTCTTTTGACAGGAGCTCGCCTGCACCCCGGTAACATCCAAGGTGGCGGAGGACCTCCTGCCGGCTGGGCCTCCGGAATTTCGATTGACCAAGAGATTAAAAACTTTTTCCAGAAAAACGACTCGACTCGAACGAGATACGGATCTCTTGAAATCGGCGTAGCGGTTCCCGACCGGGCTGATCCTTGGACTCGCATGTGTTATGCTGGTTCTAATCGCCCTCTAGCTCCGCTAAATGATCCCTACCAGATGCTCGACAAACTTTATGGGCAAACCCAAGGACGAAAAACCTACGCATCAATTCTTGATAGCCTAGGCAGCGACCTTAAACGGGTCTCCAAAAATCTTTCTGTCGAAGACCGTAGCCTGCTTGAACAACACATGACTCTGGTCGAGGAAATGGAACGTGAAATATCCGCAACGGCCCAAGCAGGTGAGCTGGCTCACCCCGAACCCGAGCTGGATCCAAACATCGAGCTCGTCAACGACAACACCCCTCAGCTGGCCCGCATGCAGATCGACCTTCTCGTCAATGCTATGGCCAATGACATGGCTCGTATCGGATCTCTTCAATTTATGCGCTCCGTCGGACAGGCTCGCATGCGATGGCTCGATATTAACGAAGGGCACCACTCTTTAAGCCACGAACCAGATAAAAATGAAGGGGCTCAAAACAAGCTGGAAAAAATCAACATCTGGTTTGCGGAGCAACTTGCCTATCTTGCGGAAAACCTCAAAAACACTCCCGAAGTGGGACAGCCTGGTAACATGCTCGATTACACCACCATCGTCTGGGTGAACGAGCTTGGAAAAGGGAATTCCCACACTCTCGACGACCTTCCGATCGTTATAGTCGGTGGGGAGGCCACTAAAAAATCAGGTTTCCACCACGTTGGAACAAAAATCCCACATAACCGGTTCCTCCTCACGCTCGCCAACGCCCTGGGCCATAACATTAAATCCTTTGGGGAACAAAAATGGAGCCTCGAAGGACCCCTCAACTGGAGCTAGTTTAAGATCCAGATAAGAAACATTGGGTTCAATTGTCGGTGTATCCTTTGTCAAAAAAGGGTAACTCAGCATGGCGCACTACTGCGCTTTTTTGTCAGAAATCTGCCTGTAAATATCAAAAGCTTTCCTAGATTTTCCAGGTTCTTGAGAGTAGTTGGAAACTAAACTCCCTGGCAAAAACCTCCAATATGGCTGCCCCAGCATGAATCCCGAAAAAGTTAACAACCCTCCTGCAAGTGCCAAAAATCCCCCAGTGAACTCCAATGTAGATGTTCCCCCAAACGAAAATGTAACCGCGCCTAAAACGACCCCTCCTATTCCCGTCCAAAACCGCCTAGGAATGAGAATAAATGCGCTTGCTATAAAAGAAACTCCTATTGCAACCATGAATACGGAAAGGAATTGCCCTTTCGTCATCTCACCCACCATCTCGGCATCAGGCTCTCTTACGTTCTCTACGAGAATTCTAAAAAGTGCATAGGCCACAAAAAAGATACCAGTCAAAATACCATGGCGCAATTTCGGAAACTTCAGCCGAATCACATAGAGGATTAAAAAAACCAACAAACCCTCCAATATCCCCTCATATAACTGTGACGGATGCCTCGCGGGGGCATGATCAGCCAAAGCCTGCATGACATCAGGATTTTCACGAGCAATCGGAAGGAATTCTTGTTCAAAAGCTTGCTGGGAAAGATCATAGCCATCGTAATCTCCAACAGGCCTTATCCGGTCTTTTAAGAACTCTCCCGCCGCATCATTATTCACGGCAGCTTGTTGCAATCCCTTCTGCAATTGGTCGCTGTATCCACTTTCATAAAGTGATTTAGGAAACTTCACCGCCCACCAATTTTTTTCATCCGTAACCGTTCCATAAAGCTCGCCATTAATAAAGTTTGCCATTCTCCCAAAGAATATTCCGAGTGGCGCGACGATCGCAAACCCATCACCGACTGCCGGCCATAAAGTCCGTTGCTTCTTCCAAGCATAAAACAGGGTGAATAACATAATCCCAAGAATTCCACCATGTGAGGCCATCCCACCTTCCCATACCGCAATAATAGTAATCGGATCTTCCAAAATTCTTTCCAATCCGCCAGGGCTAGGCAGCATATAAAACAAGACGTAGCCAATCCGACCACCCAAAAACACCCCAAAAATCGCAGTGTAGGTGACGACATCTCCCACTTTGAGTTCCGCAATCGGCCAGAGCTTCTTCCGAGAAAGTCGAAGCAAGATCAAGTAAGCTGCCGCGAAGCCCATCACATAGGACAATCCATACCAGCGAAGTTTGATTTTCTCACTGATCGAGAAAATTACCGGATCGAAATCGTGGACGTATGTAGCTAACAAATCAATCACCCCCCAACTTCACACCATCCCATCGCTTTCCGCAAGCGAGCAAAGTGATTCCTTCTCCTTACTGATTAGAATCTGGACGGACTCCCCCACTCTTTGGATTTTCAGAAAATTTCGCCTCCAGCCATATCGCCGCTCGGCAATCCAATAAGTATGTCGTCTATTAAACCCCAATGAGCCAAGCTGTAAATCCTAGGTAGCCTGCTACCAAAAGGACACCTTCCCAACGGTCAAGCTTCATCCGATGTAACATCATGGGCGTCAGGATCACAGTGACTGCCAGCATGACCGCCAGATGAACAATCGTGACGCCCTCCCCTTTTAGAGGAGCAATGATTCCCGCTAGACCTACCACCGCTAAAAGGTTAAAAATGCAGGAGCCGACTGCATTACCAACAATGATGTCGCCCTGCTTTTTCATCGCAGCAACAACCGAGGTTGCCAACTCGGGTAGAGAGGTTCCAAACGCAAACAAGGTAAGCCCGATAATGGCCTCCGGAACACCATAAAATCGCGCAATACTTTCACCACCCACAACCATTCGATCAGCGCCTACGACAAGAAGAAATGCTCCGATTACAATCAAAAATAGATTTAGGAAGACTCTTGCTAAGCCTGCGGTTTTGGCGGCCTTGATAACTTCCGGATCAAGGTCTTCGCTGACGTTAGGATCTTCTTTTCGTGCCTGAACTAAACTCGTGATGACATAAACAAGAATGCCCCCAAAAAGAATTCCGGCTTCAAGTCGGTCGATCACCCCATCTTTTATCATCAGCAGAAAAACCACGGTCGCGATGAGTAGAACGGGCATTTCTCTCCGAATCACCTGACGTTGAATCGCCAATGGAAAAATCACCGCTCCCACTCCCAACACGAGCGCGATGTTGCAAATATTTGAACCTACAACATTACCAATCGCCATTCCTCCACTCCCGTCTAGGTTCGCTTTTACGCTCACCACCAACTCAGGAGCACTCGTGCCGAATGCCACGACGGTCAACCCGACGACAAGTGGGCTAATTCCAAAGCGAATGGCAAGCTCAGAGGATCCCCTCACCAGCCATTCGGCGCCAAAGTAAAGGAGGACCAACCCGGCAACGACCCAGCAAATATCAAGAGTTTCGGGCACGGCAAAAGACTGCATCACATCTAACGAAGCGGCAAATACCAAACTGGAGAGATTTTCTACTTACCGATCTTAATCAGTTCGACATCAAAAACGAGCTGACCAGATGGAGCTCCCGGACGCGTTGGAGTCTCGCCGTAAGCGAGCTTACCCGGAATCCAGAAGCGACGCTTCTCTCCTTCAACCATGAGCTGAACACCCTCGGTCCAACCTTTGATCACACCATTGAGCGGGAAAGAAATTGGTTCACCCCGAGCAACCGAGCTATCGAACATTTTCCCGTCGGTTGTCCAGCCGGTGTAGTGAACGAGAACTTCGTCGGTTTCGGAAGGATGATCCGAGCCTGATCCTTCCGAAAGAACCTTGGAAGCGAGACCGGAATCGGTGGCTATTGAATCCGAAGGCGCTGCCGAGACATCATCCGGAGCTGGAATTGGCTCGGGATCCTTGGGGATTACCTTAAAATCTAGCAATTGGAAATCGAAGATTAAATTTCCCTGGGGAGCACCCGGAGGTGGATTTTCGCCGAATCCCAAGGCAGCGGGAATCCAAAATCGGCGCTTTTCGCCCTTGTTCATGAGTTGAAGTCCTTCCACCCATCCCTTAATGGTCACTTGATCGAGTTTGAATTGCGCAGGCTTGCCATTCATCACTGTACTTTCGAGAAGAGTTCCATCTTCTAGCCATCCAGTAAAATGAGCCGCTACCACATCAGATGGGCCAGGTTTGTCACCGCCTTCGCCCTCTTCGAGAAGTTGAGATGCAAGACCACTTTCATATTTCTCGGCGGTCTCAGGAGATTTTAACTCAGTAGGAGATTCAGGTGCCTCGGGAGCCGCCTCGATAGAAAACAGTTCGACATCAAAGGTTAGATCGCCAGACGGGGCACCCGGCCGCGAGGGTGTTTCTCCATAAGCAAGATCAGCCGGGATCCAAAAGCGGCGCTTCTCGCCAACCACCATTAGCTGCAATCCTTCGGTCCAACCCGAAATCACCTGATTGAGAGGAAAAGAAGTCGTCTCACCCCGAGAAACCGAACTATCGAAGAGTTTTCCATCAATCATCCAACCGCTGTAATGAACCTCCACGGTATCTCGCGGGCCAGGCCTCTGATCGCCTTCACCAACATGGAGAATTTTAGAGGCCAAACCGGAATGAGTCACTTCAGCATCTGAAGGCGCAGCGGCCACGTCTTTGGGTGTTTCGGGAGTATTGCTCACCAAGGGGCCTTAACGAAGGAGCGCCTTTCATACCAGAAATTTGCGTCACTTCTGAGATTCCCCCTCTTGCGCTCTAGACAAAACCCTATTCCTGTCGAATCCTTCGCTCATGAAGATTTCTGTCACCGGCCGATCAGGCCGTATGGGTCAAACAGTGATAGCTGCGATCGAAACCGAAGATGCTGGCTCTCTGCAAGCAACACATGACTCGGGAGAGGACCTGACCTGCGCGCTCTCGGAAGCAAATGTCGTTATCGATTTCACGCTCCCTATTTTAACAGACGAATTATTGGAAACCGCAGTCGAGAAGAAGGTCGCTCTCGTGATCGGTACCACTGGCCACTCTGAAGCTCAGAAGCAAGCTATCGCTGAAGCCGCAAAATCGATTCCAATCGTTTACGCCTCAAACTTTTCCACCGGAGTCAACCTTCTCTTTCACCTCACGCAAAAGGCTGCTGCAATTCTCGGCAATGAAACCTTTGATATCGAAGTCACCGAAATGCACCACCGACACAAGGTCGATGCCCCGTCCGGCACAGCCCGCACTCTTCTCGACATCCTAAACAAAGAAACCAACACCTCTTATGAAAACGATGTTGCGCATGGCCGCGAAGGCAACGTAGGACCCCGTTCTTCCAAGGAAATCGGAATGCACACTTTGCGCGGCGGTGACGTCGTCGGTGATCATACCGTGATGTTTGCAGCCGATGGTGAGCGCTTTGAACTCACTCACAAGGCATCTTCTCGAATGACTTTTGCCTCTGGAGCGGTTCGCGCTGCACTTTGGCTCGAGGGTCGTGAAGCCGGGCTTTATGACATGCAAGACGTCCTCGGATTGAAGTAGAAGAATTACCCCATGGCCTCAAGAACAGGAATTGCACTTGGCACGAATGTTGGCAACCGACTTGCGAATCTTCGCGAAGCCCGAAATCTACTAATCAACCTGATGCCTGCCGACACCACTTACGAGCAGTCCGGGGTTTATCAATCTGAGCCCGTCGATTGCCCACCGGAATCTCCTGACTTTTACAATGCGGTGATCGAAATCGATTTCATCGGCAAACCACACGACCTTTTAAAAGCGACCCAGGGGATTGAGTGGAAGCTCGGCCGGACATCTTCCGCTGTCCGCAATGCGCCACGGCCTATCGATCTAGATATCCTCTACTTCGACCACTTCGTCATGGATGAGGACATTCTCACCCTCCCCCATCCACGGCTGACGGATCGACGCTTCGTGCTAAAGCCACTTTTGGATATCCACCCTCACCTGATACTTCCCGGCGACGAAACAACGGTAGGCGAACATTTAAGAAGGCTCGACTCGGACGAAACAGATCCCATTCTTATCCAAACCGCTTGGTAGAACGATGTCTCTCTCCGAAAACGCCAATCGAATCCGAGCCCGCAAAGGTAAGGCGCCGATTTCCGCACTGACCGCATACGACTATGCGACCGCACGTCTTTTGGATGAAGCAGGTGTTGATCTGCTACTTGTCGGTGATTCTTTAGGCATGGTCGTGTTGGGATTTCCGGACACAACTCATGTCACTCTTGATCATATGATCCACCATACCTCGGCAGTAGCCCGCGGAACAAAGAATGCCCTTATAATCGGTGATCTACCCATTCACACTTACCCTGATCCGGAGACCGCCGTCGCAAACGCCCATCGGCTCATTGAGGCTGGAGCAGAAGCGGTAAAACTCGAAGGCGGAGTTCGGCAGGCCGAGAAAGTGGCCGCTATCGTTGCAGATGGTATTTCGGTTGTGGGCCATCTCGGAATGCTACCTCAACGAGTCAAAGAAGAAGGTGGATACACTAAAAAGGGGAAAACTGACGGCGAAACTCAGGCTATTCTTGAAGGAGCGTTTGCTCTTCAGGAAGCAGGAGTCTGTGCCATTGTCCTTGAAAGCATTCTACCAAAAGCAGCTCGCTTGCTTACCGAAAAGCTCGATGTACCCACCATTGGAATCGGCTGTGGCGAGGGGAATTGCGATGGTGAGATCGCAGTCATTACCGACGTCATCGGTTCTTTCCCGTGGTTTTCACCACCTTTTGCGACTCAACGAGCTGATGTCGCTGTTGAAATCACAAAAGCCGTTAAAGCTTATCTCGATGATCTCAGCCGATAAAAAAGGGGCTCTCGAGCGCCGGATGGCTTCACTCGGAATTTTCGAGGATGACCTCATTGAAAAATTCATTCGTGGCACCGGCAGTGGAGGCCAAAAAGTCAACAAAACCTCTTCCTGCGTCTTTCTCCAGCATCCCCCTTCCCGAACCGAGATAAAAGTGCAACGCGAGCGATCCCGCGAAATGAATCGTTTTCTGGCTCGAGAGGAACTCTGCGACCGCCTCGAAGAGCGCGAAACACTGAAAACTCAGACCCGAAAACAGGCTCGCGAGAAAACACGCCGTCGGAATCGCCGTCAGGGAGTCCGGGCCCGAGCACGAAATGTTGAAAAGAAGCGTCAACATGGCCAAAAGAAACAAAACCGTCGCCGTCCGGGGATTCAGGATTGATTGTCGTCAATCCTACTTCAAGATTTCTCCATGCAAACTTACCTCGACCTTCTCACCGACGTTTTAGAAACCGGCGAGAAGCGGGGTGACCGGACCGGAACAGGAACGCTGAGCGTTTTCGGCCGGCAGGTGCGCTATGATCTTCGCCAGGGATTTCCATGCCTCACCACCAAAAAACTCCACCTCCGCTCAATCATCCACGAGCTTCTCTGGTTCCTTAAAGGCGACACCAACATCTCCTATCTAAAGGAAAACAAGGTGACTATTTGGGATGAGTGGGCTGATGAAAAAGGCGATCTCGGACCAGTTTATGGACAGCAATGGAGGTCATGGCCCAAGCAAGACGGCTCCACCATTGATCAAATCGCCACTCTGATTGAAGGGGTGAAAAACAATCCAACCTCACGACGCCACCTCGTCTCGGCGTGGAATGTCGGCAAGGTTGACGAAATGGCGTTACCACCCTGCCACCTTCTCTTTCAATTCTACGTTCACAATCCAGACTCCGATCGTCCCGGCCTGAGCTGTCAACTCTATCAACGCAGCGCAGACCTTTTCCTCGGAGTCCCTTTCAACATCGCCTCCTATGCCCTCCTCACCATGATGGTCGCACAAGTTTGCGGCTACGAGCCGAGGGAATTTGTCCATACTTTTGGCGACCTTCACCTTTACTCGAACCATCTTGACCAGGCCCACCTCCAACTCGCCCGAGATCCACTGCCACTTCCCAAGATGAAGATCAATCCTGACGTCACCGAGATTGATCAATTCAATTTCGATGACTTTGAGCTGGTTAACTACGAAGCCCACGCCCACATCAAAGCTCCCGTCGCCATATGATTTTAACAGCGATTGTTGCAATGACTCCCGAACGCATCATCGGGAAAAACGGAGATCTTCCATGGAATCTTCCGGACGACTTGAAGTTCTTCAAGAAGCACACCTCCGGCCATCCCATCGTGATGGGGCGCAAGACATTCGACTCGATTGGCCGACCACTTCCAAAACGACAAAACATCGTCATCACCCGCGATCCCGATTGGAGCCACAATGGCGTCGAAATGATTCAAAACCCCGAAGACCTAAACAATTTTCAACTGATCAACCAACGGGTTTTTATTATAGGAGGAGAACAAATTTATCGTTTTTTCCTACCGATTCTCAATGAAATCATCATCACCCACGTGACAGATTACCACGAAGGTGATACCTACTTCCCAGAATACTCACACCTTTTTCCCAACTCGGAGTTGATCTTGGAGCAGGATGATTTTGTGATCAGACGACACTTTAAATAACTATCCAAACACTAATAACGACATGGCTAACTCATTCGAACTCTCCGGCACCCTTAAAGTACTCGAAGAAACCCAAACCTTTGATAGCGGCTTTTCAAAACGCGAATTTGTGATCGAAGTCCCTGATGGAAAATACCCTCAGATGGTTAAATTTGAGACAGTTCGCGACAAGATTGATCTCCTTAACAGCATGAGCATCGGCGATGAATTAAAGGTCACCTTCGACGTGCGTGGTAACGAATATAAAGGACGATACTATGTGAATCTGAATGCCTGGAAAATCGAAAGTGGTGGTGGCAACCAAGGAGGCACGCCAGAAGATCCTCAACCAAGTTCGTTTGACAACAGCTTCGACAGTGAACCTGATCCAAGCGACGACGATATCCCATTTTAAGAATCAGTCCGAAACAAGGCTTTCAATCGTGCCGTCCCCGACCTGAGTTTTCAATTCATCGCCTGGTAAGACATCTTTTACCGATTTCACGATTTTTCCATCTGTCCCGTAAGTAACCGAGAATCCTCGTTTGAGAATACTGCCTGGGCCAAGGACCTGAAGCAGAGAAGACAGGTTTTCGAGCCGATTTTCCTGAACCTTCAGAGCGTGCGTACAGGCAAGAAGGAAGCCATTCCAAAGCTGTTTAATCCTCTCATCACGCCTCTTTAGAATTTCACGAGGATGATAACGATCCCAGTTGTCATGATAATTACCGACCAGTCGCTCCCGGTCCCTTAACGAATTTTCAACCGCGCTGCAAAACTCCCGCTTCAACCCCTCGATCCGAAATAGTTGATGCTGCAACTTCCGCTCGGAAGATTGACTGAAAATGCTTCGTTCGCAGTAATCAAGTTGATCCGAAAGACGATCGAGACGGCCCTCAACAACCCGCCTTAACCGAGATTCCAGATTCACGAGACGCTCACGGAGCTCAGCCTGATCCGGAACAACCAATTCAGCAGCCGCACTTGGAGTCGGTGCTCGCAAATCGGCTACAAAATCCGAAATTGTAAAATCGATTTCGTGACCCACTGCACTGATCACTGGAATCGGACAATCCGCAATCGCCCGGGCCACCACCTCCTCATTGAAGTTCCAGAGGTCTTCCAGAGAGCCCCCGCCCCGGGCAACGATCAAGACCTCTGGCTGTGGAGTATTATCATCTCCAACCTGTCCTGCCTGCCGGACCGCACGAGCGATTCCCTTCTCCGCCCCTCTCCCTTGAACAGCAGTTGGAAAAAGAACAATCGTTAGCCACGGAGCACGGCGGGAGAGGACATTTTTCATGTCTTGCAAAGCCGCTCCAGTTGCCGAAGTGACGATGCCAACTACCTTTGGCACACTAGGGAGCGTGCGCTTTCGTTCCTGCGAAAACAGCCCCTCACGATCAAGCTTTCCCTTCAAAGCCTCGAACCGAGCTTGCAGATCGCCCACTCCAATCGCTTGTGCTTTTTTAACGATTAACTGGGTGCTTCCTCGTGCCTCGTAAAAACTGGCTTCACCAAAAATTTGCACCTTGGCACCGTCCTCGATAACTTCGTTACCAGCACGTCGGCCTGCCCCAAACATCGCACAGGAAATCTGAGACGATTGATCCTTCAGCGAGAAATACCAGTGGCCGCTTCCTTGCTTTCGAAGATTACTTATTTCGCCTTCGACCCATACATCCCCAATTTGAATCTCAAGGAGATTTCGAATTCGCCGGGCCAATTGTGTGACCGAGATCGCTTTGACCTCCGCCATCTTAGAAATGCTCCTTACTGTTTAATTCTGCAAAAACCATTTGCCCAGCACTCGTTTGGAGAGTGCTAACAACGGTAACATCTTGCGAGGTTCCAATCTTATTAATGGCATGATTCACCACAATCATCGTTCCATCCGGCATATAGCCCACCGCCTGATGCTCGTCTTTCCCAGCGCGCACTAAAGCAAGGCGAACCGATTCACCCACCACGACCGAGGGTTTCAATGCATCAGACAAGTCGTTCAGATTGATAATGTCAGCTCCCTGAAGGTGAGCCACCTTAGTAAGATTCTCGTCAGTAGTTATAAGTCGACCCGAGAGCAATTTTGCGGTCTGAACCAGACGCCCCTGAAAGGATTCCTCCTCCGCCATGCCACGTGAATCTTGAATGGAAATTGGAACTGCCGGATTTTTTTGAAGCTCACTGAGGATTTCTAGTCCACGCTGACCACGTTGACGTTTGGCTGCAGCTGGTGAGTTGGCCATAACCTGCAGTTCATCAAGAACGAATTGAGGGACCAAAACCCGGCCAGTAAGAAAACCGGCGGCCATGAGCGATGGGAGTCGTCCATCCATGATCACTTCAGCATCAAGAATCAGTAATTGGCCGGACGCCGCATCTTGCCGAAAACGAACGTAAGGAATGATGAAGGAGAACTCTTCCTGGTCACTTCTCAGAGCTAAAACAGCCCCCAGAAAAGCAAAGCTCGCGTATGAAGCGACATTAAAAGCGAGGGCCAAAGCCTCCGCCACTCCTTCAATCTCGATCCCTGATGCGGCGATCTCTATCAATTCTGGGATCTGAGCACGATTTAGAAGGAAAGCACACAGGAGGCCCACACCGATCCCAAAAGTGGCAGTTGAAAACCCACGCAAGGTAAAGCTGCGCATCGAACTCTCCATGAGAATAAAAATGATTGCCACCATAAGGCCGCCGAAAAGCCCCACCCAAAGCGGAACCTCTGGCGCGCCGAGAACGACCGCAAAACCAGCCAGCAAGCAGAGGATGATGTAAATCACCCGAGCGACATTCACCGATGGTTTTGAGGGCTTCATAGATCTCCTAGATTAGTCACTTTAATTACGAAGCTGCAATTCTGGCCCAATTTTGATCACTCGGGCCACTCGAGTTTCGGAGCCTCTGATCCTCCGGTAAAGATATCTCCTAGATCTTTTGTCGTAATATAGAGCATGAAGCCCATCAAAAGAAGGGCGAAGCCCCCCTGAATCATCTCCAAGAAACGACCAGGCAGAGGCTTTCCTCTGACCGATTCCAGAATTGCCATCACAATATGACCGCCATCTAAAACCGGAAGGGGGAGCATATTTAGCACCGCAAGATTTACGTTGAACAATACAAAGAAAGCCAGAACCCGTAACCAACCGTGCTCCTCCTGTAAAAGCAAAAACTTGGTACGGGCAATACCAACCGGTCCGGCAAGCTGATCGGGTCCAATATTTGAATCAGGCGAGGAGATAACCTTAATGGTCATCCACATTGTCCGGAGACTATCGCGAACCTGAACCCAAGGATTGGGGTAAGTAATCTCGGTGACAACACCTGCTCTACGATCCCAAGCAATCCCCACCATGGGATCTTCGTAAGCATCCCCCTTCGGTTTGAGCGGAGTCACTTCGATGTCCATCACTTCATCTCCACGCTTCAAAGTGAAGGTCGAAGTTTTGTATTCATTTTCCCGAATGAGCTGGCTGACATGATAGGTTCCGAAGACCTCTTTCCCATCCACCTTCAAGATTTGATCGCCCACCTGCAATTTGGCCTTCTTAGCCGGGCTTTCCCCTTTTCCTCCGGCTAAACTGCCGATAATAGCAGGACCAGGAGCGGTGATCCCAGGATCAGGAAGCGCTCTCCTTTGAAAAAGTCCGGTCTCGTGGATATCAAACTCCGTACTTACCACCAATACCTTGCCATCCCTCTCGATCTCAAAGTCGATGGTATCACCCTTCGTCAACATAATACGAGTTCGGATGTCGTCGAAAACCTTTCCAACATACCAGTCGACAGGATCTCCATCGACTTTCAGAATCTTATCTCCCGGGACCAAGATTCCTTCAGCCGGACTATCGTGAATTACGCCACCTACTACATTTGACTTAATCGAGTCCTGCGGCTTCCCCATTCCCCAAACCAAAAATCCGGCAACCACTGCTAGCATGAGACTGAAAAGTGGCCCGGCGAAAGCCACTATAATTTTGTCTAACGGAGAAACCGGAGGAAGCTTTTCTTTGTCCAGATTTTCTCCCTCGATTGATTCCATTGCTGCCATTTGTGGGAGAGCGACAAACCCGCCCGCCGGAATCCAACCAAGGCCATACTGAACCCCGTTGATTGTCTTTTTCCAAATCGGTTTGCCAAACCAGATCTGAAACCGATCCACTTGTAGACCACGCCAGCGCGCAGCAAGAAAATGCCCCAGCTCATGGACAAAGATCATGATATTAAACAACCCGATCACGATGATCACGAGTAAGAGTCCGTATAAAAAATCAGTCATAGTTTTTCGGTGCGCAAAACTAGCCCACACCCTGCCTTAGGGCCAGTGGCATTTCTTGAATAAGAAAACGTCGCAGGACAATGATTTGGTTTAAACCAAACGAATACTCTGCTTTTTACTGAGTCGGAGGATCTGTCCCGCGTTCGCATGGAAATCAGCCATGGGATCAGTTAGTTTCTCCCCATCAAGCTGAACGGCTCCCGTAGTAATGAATTGCTTACGAAGTTCGCCATTTGACTTTTCCAAACTGAAAGCCTCCTTGAAAACCAGACCAACCACTTGAAGCACGTTGCCGCTCAGCTTAGCGGCAGCCATTTCAGGAAGATCAGCAGCATTGAGATCACGCTTTGAGAAGCGGGTTTCCCAATCCTCACGGGCTGTTTCACCATCTTCCCCACTGTGATAGCGGGCCACGATACGACGAGCCAATTCCTTCTTGGCCTCCATGGGATGAAGCGACTCGTCATGTGCATCTCCCAGCAGCAAAAGATAGTAACGATTCATCAAGTCATCGCTGATGCTCATCAACTTTCCGAACATTTCATTCGGCGGCTCGCTAACTCCCACATAATTGTGAGCGCTTTTAGACATTTTTTTAACTCCATCGAGACCTTCAAGAAGCGGCATGCAGATTACAGATTGTTGGGATTGCCCCTCTTCCTTCTGAAGATCACGCCCCACGAGCATATTAAAAAGCTGGTCCGTTCCGCCAATCTCAACATCAGCCCGCAGTTCGACCGAATCCCATCCCTGCATGATAGGATATTGAATCTCGTGGAGTCTCACCTCGGTCCCTTTGGAAACACGTTCCTTGAAATCCTCACGCTGAAGCATTTGCTGAAGGGTAACCCGTGCGTTTAACTTAAGAACGCCCTCGTAGCTCATTTTACGAAACCATTCTCCATTGAAAATAATTTCCGTTTTTTCGCGATCAAGGACCTTGAAAGCTTGATCGGTGTAGGTCTCAGCATTCGCGAGAACCTCTTCACGCGTGAGCGGTGGACGCGCAGTGCTTCGCCCCGTGGGATCGCCGACCATCGCGGTGAAATCGCCAATCAAAAGAATAGCCTGATGGCCCATTTCCTGAAACTGACGGAGCTTTTCAAGTGGCACAGTGTGCCCCAGGTGAATGTCCGGAGCAGTGGGATCAACCCCAAACTTGATCCTCAAAGGACGGCCCTCTTTGAGTTTCTTTTCGAGTTCCTTTTCAGAAATCACCTTGGAAGTGCCGCCCACGATTTGGGACAGGGCCGGATCTACTGCTTCGCTCATGTCAGCGCGAGTCAAGCGGGCCCAGGCCGGAAATTCAAGCGTGCTCGAAAACAAAAAGCAAATGCCGCTCAACCAGATCTTAATGGAAAAGCGGCATTTCGAAAAGAATGGGGCGACCGACGGGACTCGAACCCGCGACAACCTGAATCACAATCAGGGGCTCTACCAACTGAGCTACGGCCACCAACTTTGTGGGCGGGAGCCTAAAAAAGAAACTTACGAAAGCAAGCCGCGATTTTTAAAATTCTCATACCCCAACCGGGTGCCACGTTGTCTTGGTTTCTTGAAAATCGAGAATTCGATAAGGACTCTGTGAGAGGGGGGCATCAGGCTGCAGGGAAACCCTCTTGAGGTTTTCCACCGCTTCCAATTCTGCACTTTTTCGCTCTTTGGCATCATTTGAGCACAAAAGAAGAGCATTCACATCCATGTGGCGGGCAAATGCTGGCACCAATTCATCGCGCTGGCCGGTAAGAATATTGACGACCCCAGCCGGAACATCCGCAGTTGCGAGCACTTCGGCGAAGGAGATCGCGGAAAGTGGATTCCCAGACACGAGAATGACCGACCCATTACCACCCACTAAAACTGGCGCCATCACCGAAACTAGGCCGGCTAACGAACCATCCGAAGGTGCAACCACCGCAGCCACTCCCGATGGCTCGGGAACTGAAAAGTTAAAATATGGAGAACTCACCGGATTCACGTTCGAAAAAAGCTGCTGATATTTATCACTCCATCCCGCGTAATGGATCAGTAGATCAATCGCAGCAGCGATATCTTTTTTCGCAGCTACTGGACTCACTCCCTGGAGGGTCATCTCATTTTTAAATTGGTCTGTCCGCCCATCGAGAATCTCGGCGATACGATATAAGATCTGCCCTCTAAGATAGGCACTCGCACACGCCCAACCTCCACTCGCCTTACGAGCCGCCACAGCAGAATTTCGAAAATCCTTTGGGCTTGCTCGCGAAACATTAGTTAGAAACTCACCTTTCGGGCCCGTCACTGCAAGGATTCTCCCGGATTCAGTACGTGGAAATTTCCCTCCAATAAAGAGTTTATAGGTCTTAGGAATACCAAATTTACTCATGATCAAAATTGCTTCGCGTTAGTGGCTGAGTTGACAGTAGGAGGCCAATCCTTGGAGCCCGCCTTCCCTCCCGATTCCACTTTCCTTGTATCCGCCAAAAGGAGAAGTAGGATCAAACTTATTGAAGGTGTTGGCCCAAACAACACCGGCATTCAGACCGGCAGTCATTTTGAAAATCTTGGACCCTTTGTCGGTCCATACCCCACCACTGAGACCATAAGGAGTATTGTTGGCCTTCGTAAGTGCCTCCTGTGGAGTTCGGAAGGTCTGGATCGCCAGCACCGGACCGAAGATTTCTTCCTGAACGATTCGGTGGCTCTGAGCGCACTCCGTAAACAAAGTTGGCTTGAACCAGTTTCCTTTTCGAGGGACTCCGCCGGACGGCTGCCACATGCAAGCACCCTCTTGTTTACCCGCCTTCACCAAGTTCTTGATTCGGTCCAATTGTTCGGGAGAATTTATAGCCCCAATATCGGTATTTTTATCGAGTGGATTGCCAACGACCAAAGTCTCCATTCTCTTCTGAAGCTTCTTGATCACCTTATCTGAAATACTCTCCTGAACGAACAGGCGTGACCCGGCACAGCACACATGGCCTTGATTAAAGAAGATTCCATTCACAATCCCTTCGACTGCCTCGTTGATAGGTGCATCTTCAAAGATAATATTTGCAGCTTTACCCCCAAGCTCGAGTGTGAAGCGTTTACCGGTTCCGGCCATGGATCTCCGGATTGCTTTCCCTACCGCAGTGGAGCCCGTAAAAGCAACCTTGTCGACATCAGGATGTTCCACAAGGGTCTGACCAGTTTCACCAGCACCAGTTACAATATTAACGACACCAGTAGGAAGCCCTGAGTCTCCGATGAGTTCGGCAAGTTTGAGTGCAGTCAGCGGAGTGGTTTCGGCTGGTTTCAGCACAATAGTATTTCCACAAGCAAGTGCCGGGGCGATTTTCCAAGCCGCCATCAATAGAGGGAAATTCCATGGAATGACCTGCCCTACCACTCCGATGGGATTCACTCCGGCACCCGGAAAAGCAAAGTTCAGCTTATCAGCCCAACCGGCATGATAGAAAAAGTGTGCAGCCGCCAGCGGGACATCAATGTCACGACTTTCACGGATTGGCTTCCCACCATCCATAGATTCAATTACAGCGAACTCCCTCGCTCTTTCCTGAATAAGTCGGGCAATTCGGAAGAGATACTTACCACGCTCCGCTGCCGGCATTTTAGACCAAACGTTTTCGTAAGCCTTCCGCGCGGCCTTCACAGCTTGATTAACCTCCTTCTTCCCGGCCAAACCAACCTTAGAAAGAACTTTTCCGGTCGCAGGATTGGTAGTTGCAAATTGTTTAGGCGCTTTGACCCATTTTCCTCCAATAAAGAGGTCATAAGACTTCTTGAGCTCGAAGTGGTCGACGGATTCAAGGGCTGGCGAAAAGCCACCTGAGAAAAAATCATTGGCACTCATTTTATTAGTCCTGGGTAAAATAGTCTCCGCTCTGATAACGGCCGGACTCCTGTTTGCGAATCTGCATCAACAAATCATTTGTAAGAGAACTCGCTCCAAAACGGAACCACTCATTACTCAGCCATTCCGGCCCTAAGACCTCGCGAACCATCACGAGGTATTGCAGGGCAAGTTTGGCATTTGAAATTCCACCGGCGGGCTTCATTCCAACCATTCGCCCAGTCCGTTCGTGAAAATCCTCGATAGCCTGAAGCATCACCAAGGTAACCGGAAGAGTCGCGGCAATTGGAACCTTGCCAGTCGATGTCTTGATGAAATCAGCACCTGCAGCCATTGCCATGTCACTCGCGAAGCGAACGTTATCAAAAGTTATCAGCTCACCGGTTTCTAGAATCACCTTGAGATGAGCTTTTCCACAGGCTTCCTTACAAGCTGCCACCTCGTCATAAATCGTGCGGTATTCTCCCTGCAGAAATTGGCCCCGTGAAATGACCATATCAATCTCATCCGCGCCTTCACCGACGGCATAGCGGACTTCGGCGAGTCGTTCCTTAAGCCGCATTTGACCGCTCGGAAACTGGGTTGCCACAGCAGCGACCCTGACCTTACTGCCCTGGACGGCATCGGAGGCAGTCTTCACCATTCGAGGATAAACGCAAACAGCAGCAGCAGGGCCCACCGAAGGATCCTGAGGTAGCGGGCGCATCGCCTTCTGGCACATTTGCCTTACCTTACCAATTGAATCAGCTCCCTCCAGGGTGGTCACGTCGAGCATTGAAACGGCCAACTTTAGAGCGGACATCTTGGTCCCTTTCTTCAAGCTCCGGGCACAAAACCTCCGAGCCCGCTCTTCGACACCAATCTGGTCGATGGTTGGCGAATCTCGCCGGTCGGGAAAAGGTAAAACCTCATATTTCACAGGGCGAAGCGTAGTTCTTCAGCCGCCCGAGAGCAAGATCGACCAAGCAAAATCCTCGAAAGCGATATTGAGGAGGGAGGTTTCCTAGCCGTCACCTTTAAAGAGCCACAACTCGGAAGAAGAGTTTGGGTGCCCCAACATCTTGGACAATTGTTACAATCTGTCCCGTTCCAGAGATCGGAGTATTAACAGGTGTCCAGTTTTCGGCACTCAACGTTGTGGAACTCTGAAGCTGATAATTCACGCCAATTACGCTTTGAAACGAAATGGAAAGAGAATTCTCTGAGGAAATACTAGCAGAAGTCGGAACTGCCGAAATTACTGCCGGAGCGGGAGTGAAACGAAAAGCACTGAGAGTGAACCCACGCTTATCTTTTTGGGTTGCTACTGTAAAAACAAAGCCAGGGGACCTAGCTTGCTCTAGAGTAAATACGATGGGATCTCCCCCTTGTTCATCTCCGGTGAACCCCTCAACTGTATTCAGGGTCGGCGCCCCTTCTTGATCTAGACGAACCGAGTTTAATTGTCGTCCGGTGTAGTAAACAAGATGGTTGCGACGAACAGCGACAACATCCGTAAAGTCACTGATTGCCACCCAATCTGATGCCCAGATCGGCGTATCCGGAGAGGATCCATCTGCCTTAGATCGCAGCCAGAAAATCCGATTTTCGAGATTCCCGCCACCACCGTCACCACGAGTCACGACAAAAGCAACACTGCCGTCGCTACCGGCGTTTAATGGTGTAATGAACACAACCTGTTTTCCAGCATCCGTCTCATCATATGAGTAAGTCCATGATAGTTCTAGAGACTGTGATTGGGCCGACACAGTAAGCGCAATCAGCGCGCTTAAAAGGGATCTAAAAAAGGGCGTTTTCATGATGAGGTGGAAAATAAGGTTCTAAAATGAGTAACCGACCTGAAAGTAGAACTCTCCGTCACCAGCTTCAACCTCCTGAACCGGTGACTCATTCTCGCGAAGAATAAATCCATAACCGGCAGTAGCGCGCAGATCTTTATTTATCTTGGCATCAAGTCCAACCCCGACTGACCAAAGCGTTTCGTCACTTTCAAAGAACAAAGCGTCTTCATTTTTCACGGTAGCAAAATCACTAAAGAGAGCTGCCGACATATCAAGACCTCCCCCAATCTCAAGCGTATCAAAATGATACTTATAATCTAACTTCACGAGAAATGAGCTATCACCAGAAGCAATCCCCAGGGGGTATCCACGCACCGTCTGGAATCCACCCGCGACATTAAGAAATGAAGGAGGAACACGATCACCAAAACTGGTGTTTACAGTTAAAAAGGCCGATAGCTCATGCTTGCGGCCATTCTTCTCAGTGAGAATGTTGTCTAAATACCGACGGTAGGCAGTATAGATAGATCCAGTAACGAAAGAGTCTTCCGCGAACAAGCGACCTTGTTGATCAAGCTCTGTCCCCGAAGCTGTATCAGCAAGGCTCGAAAGATTCATTTCTACCCGGGTTCCCATGATTAGAGAACCATTTGGAGTTGTCTTGGAATAGCGAATCCCTACCGACGGAAGGAGGAAACCAGTCTTTGCCTCTGGGACTCCAATACTGGTTTGGTCCTGGGTAACATCGAGATAACGAATACCCATAATGGTATCCAAATATTTCCCGGCATCGTTCCAAACGGTTTTCTCCCAGGTCACACCAGCATTAAAGCTATTACCTTCAAAATCGATGTCGGTAGCCCCGAGAAGACCCACATCTTCTGCAACGAAATTACTGTAAGCCACATTAAAGGAAAGACGGCTCGATCTAATATCATCAAGTGGCACCATGTAATCAGCGCCGAAGTAGTTGCTATTTCCCTCCAGAGTAGTGAGCGCCTTGATATGAAATTTGTCGTCCGGAGTAAAAGAATTCCAGTTGGTGTAATCGAGGGTAAATCTATCACGACCGAGCCGCTCGGCACCATAGTTATCAATCGCAAAGGTTGTCATTGACTCATCAAGTTGCTTCACGCGGTATTCCAGAACAAGATCTCCGACCTCGGGGACAAGTACCGGGCGGATTTGCTGACGACTAAATCGATTGATCAGTCCAACAGTTCCATCAAGGGCTTTAGCTGAGATAGTATCGCCCACTCCTATGGGAGCTACCGACATCACTCGAGCCTTTTGGGCTGGAGAAATCTCATCGCTTCCTGCTGCCCCAATAATTCGAGTCTTGGTGACCTTCCCCTCAATGACTTTAACTTCGAGGGCCTTACCTTCCCGAGAAACCTTATATCCAGTTGCCGTTACAACCGCTCTGGTGGCAAGAATGCCCTTCTCTTGATAGAGTTCACTTATACCTCGGAGAATCGAAGAAATCGAAGCAGGCGCAAGTTTGGAAGCATCAATATTACGAAGTTGGTAGATTTGTCCGCGAGAGTCTGGAACCAGCCCACCTTCCCCTTCTTTTAGCCTTACGGTAACACCATAAAGCTCTTCAGAGCTAACTGATGTATTACCAGTAAATTTCAACGGTCCGGCAAAAGCGGAAAACGTGAAAAGAGCACCAGCTGTAAATCCGGCGATAGATTTTTCGAGTAAGGTCATATGCAAGGGTGAGAGAGGGTTAGAATGACTAGATCAATTCTTATTTGACTGTTTTGCGCCTTTGATGAGCTCTTCCGCAAGATCGAAACTTTGTAGCCGAAGCGGGACCGCATCAAGCGAACTAAGAACCAATTGCTTCTTAGTTCCGGAAAGCGTCAGCCAAGAATCGAGAGTGATGAGACGCAATCCAAGACTCTGGGAAATCGCGTAACTATTCGAAAACGGATCCTCCAGATCAAGGCCGGTATTATCCCTTAGCCACTGCTCAAAATAGACATCCTGAGCCATTGAAGGAAGACCTGGATAAGGATCTATCTTAAAGTCACCAGGAGTGATGGTAATATTGTAGTTTACGAGGCTGAATCCATTCGAACCAATCGCTGAAGCAGGGTCAGCATCAAGCTCGTCTGTGTAGAGTCCCATCGATGAGCTTGGATCCTCGGCGACACCACTTAAACTTGTGATGTTTAAAGTATTGATAGATTCGTCATTCGGAAGCAAGGCGTCTCCATCAAGGTCAATGGTAGCGAAGGCAGCAGGATCGATCTGGTAGTCCGCCCCTGCAAATCTATTATCCCCGGCTATGATCAATTCAATCGAACGACGATCAACAGTGTAGTCTCCAGGAGCATAGGAAATATCATAATTCGAAGCGGCAAAGCCATTACTGCCAACTTGGTCGGCAATACTGAGATCATCAGTATAAACACCAACCGCTGCTTTCGTATCACCCGGAACGGATGTCGAATTAAAGGAAACAGTATTAACAGTCTCACCATTTGGGAGGGCACTTCCTCCTCCACCGAAGGTATCGGTAACACTGAATTTCGCATCATCGAGGATTTCGGAATTTCCGTAGATTTTCTCCTGATCTATTGCAGTCAAAAGGATGCTCCGCTGATCAATGGTGAAATCCCCGCTCACTCTGGTGATTTCGTAATTATTTTCATCAAATCCATTCGACGAAGTAAGGATATCCCTCGGAGCGAGATCATCAGTATAAATCCCAACGTTGGCAATCGAGTCATCAGCCACATTACTAGTGATAGTCATAGAATTAATGGTTTCAGAATTTGGCAAAACTGATCCTCCATTTAAATCAACAACTGCGAAGGTTGAGGTGTCCGGGGTAACCAACTCACCATATATCCTCGACTGCGGAAGAGCAGTCACCGTGATAGCTCGCTTGTTTACGCTAAGATCTCCTGCGACATAGGTAATATCGTAGTTGGACTCAAGGAACCCGTCTCCGCT
>Ga0315322_10000194_pt1 | contig 42672 bp, 40 predicted proteins | sample M110021515metaG_FD_203461 | JGI IMG/M metagenome (GOLD analysis project Ga0315322, IMG submission 203461) | Ammonia-oxidizing marine archaeal communities from Monterey Bay, California, United States - M1 100m 21515 | ecosystem: Environmental > Aquatic > Marine > Intertidal zone | place: USA... | reverse complement strand
GTTGGGTTGCTGTAAGCATGTCAGATTTATGGACAATGGGTCTTGCAATGGCAGGATTAGTGTTTATTTGGATTCCAATGCACATTTGGGCTCTAACATTACATTTCAAAGAAGATTATAACAAAGTTAATGTTCCAATGTTAACTGCAGTACAATCAGAAAAAACATCAGCAAGAGCTATTGCATTATCTACTGTTGTAATGGTATTATTTTCAATTGCACCATTTTTCATTACAACTGAAAGTGGAAAAGACATGGTAGGTGATGTATATTTATGGACTGCAATTGCATCAGGGATACTAATGCTTGGACTATCAGTCTGGGTTGCAGTAAAACCAATGGAGAAAGCTGCATGGACATTATTCAAATTTTCTAGTCCATACTTGGCAGTATTATTTATTGCATTAATGGTCGACTCTGCATTATAAAATACTATTATCAGTATCCAAACTATTAAGATCTTTTGTAATTTTATAATGATCCTTTACTAAATTTTCAAGTTCATTTTTTAATTCAGTAGAATTCCATTCTGTCTTGATTAAAGATGATAATTTTGCAACAATATTCCATTGAACAGTATTTTGATCATCAATTAATTTTAAAAATTCTTTTCCCTTTTCATCATCATTCATAATTTTTGCAAGATATTACAATCATAAAAAAGTTAGCAGAGGTAATTGTATAATTTCAAAGTTTTATTAAGAAATACCAATTATGTACCATATTGCAATGTAGTATTTCTGAATGTAAAGAAAAAGCTATACAAACTGTAAAAATTAGTTTTAAAGAGACCAGAAGTTTATGTAAAAATCACTATAATTTATTTAGAAATAAAGATGAAAAACACATTCCAACTTTTTCTAAGGCATCAAAATTTTAAGAAAAATCTAAAATGATTAAAAGATTTAACTTCTATTATGATAACTAAATTCATGGTTGTCAAAAAAAAATCCAAAACTAAAAAGAAAATAGTCAAAAAAGCAATTAGCAAACCAAAAAAACAAACTAAAGCATCTTCAAAAAAACCAGAATTTGAAAAAGCATGGGAAGAGTATAATTCTGCATTAAGTGGTTGGAAAGAATCTTTGGCACAATGGCAAAAGGCTACAAATGAAACATTGATGACATATCATGATGCATGTCAAAAAGCAATAGAATCAGATGCAGAATTATTAAAAAAAGTTAGTACAAGTTGGGAAAATACATGGGAAGAAATTGGTCCAGAATACATCAAACAACAAACAAAAATGATCGAAAGTATTTTCAAAGAAACTAATATTGAATCAATAAAAAAATTCAATGAACAGTGGGAAAAATTTCTTACAACATCAGGAGATGATTCAATCATAGCATATCAAGAAGCCATCAAAAAATTTAATCAAGCATGGCAACAAGAAAAAATGTAATCATATTGAGTTACATTCTTTTCAATTTTTATAATTATAAAAAATATTGTTTTGATTTTAAGAAATAATGAAATTTAATTAGAACTAATCTCTAACTATTGTATGACTAAAGCAATTATTCTTGGAGGATCACGTGGAATAGGTAAGGCAATTTCAGATTCATTAAAATTAATAGGGAGTAATGTTTTTGCTGCTTCTCAAAAGGATATCGATACATCAAATTTGGATAGTGTAAAAAAATTTTTAGAAATACATAATGAAGCAGATATTTTAATTCTAAATACAGGTGGTCCAGAATCAAAACCTTTCTCAACAATTACGGAAGATGATTGGAATAAATATCACAATCAATTATTTGTAGGATTTTGTACCATATTACAGAATATCAAAATAAATCATAATGGTTACATTTTTTTGATTAGTTCTAATGTAATAAAAGAACCAAATTCAAAATTAATAATTTCATCCGCATACAGAGCAGCATTTTCAGAAGTTTTCAAAGTTTTAAGTAAAGAATATGCAGAAAGAAATATCAGCTGTATCAATATTGCACCAGGTCCAATTAACACAGATAGAACTAAAGAATTAGTAGATAATATTGAAGAATTTGAGAAAACATTGCCAATGAAAAGACTAGGACAGCCTGAAGAAATTGGGAATTTTGTTAAAGCAATAATTGAAAATAAGATAAAATATCTATCAGGTGTTACAATTAACTTTGATGGTGCAAATTCCAACTATGTTTTTTAAAAATAGTATCTAAGAAGTTATTAGTATAGAGAACATGTTAGAATTATGACAGAGTGGAATACACTTAGAGCCAGATTTCCTGATGATGAATTTAATGAAATTGAGAGAATTAAAGAACAGTATGATTTAAGTTATAATGAAATTATTCGTTCGGGTGTAAAATTTTATGTAGGTTTAACATTAGCAAAAGAATTACTTGGAGATACTCTTAAAGAAAAAGACATCAAGATTGGTGGAAAAAATTTAGGTGAAATTTTAAACAGTTCAAATTATCAACAAAACATAGAACAAAAGATTACAAAAGTAGCAAAAATTTTGATCATGGAATTATTTGATAAAGGAATGGATTTTAAAGAAAAAACAAAACCAATTAGAAAAGAACGTAAAGTGGGCAGACCTAAATCAAAGAAAAAAATATAGACCTAAACAAAGATTAAGTTAAAATTATTTTTTAAATTCTACATTAGGTGTATCTGGTTGGCCTGCAATAGCAATTAAACCACCATCACGAAGTTGTTGCAATAACTGCATAACTTCTTTTTCAACTTGGTTTCGTTGTAATCCTGTTTGTTGTGCAAATACTTCTACAAGATCTGTAACTTTACGTTCACCATTACATGATTTCCAAAAATCAACAATTGCCTGATTGACCATGAATCCTTGTTCATGTTCATTAGCTAATACCATTGAACCATCTTCTTGTTGTACTAGTTTTCCAACACCTTGAGGTAATGCAGTTTCATAATTAATTGGAGCAGGAGTATTCAATCCTGCAGCACCCATTTCTTTGATTTTCAATTTTCCTTCTTCAGTCATTTTATCCATTGTCCATGCTGGCTCCCATACAATTTCAATATTAACATTATTTACTCCAGGAACTTTTTTAGCAAATCTTGTTGCATCTGCAACCAAAGTTTCATGTAAAGGACAACCCTGTGTAGTCATTGTCATTTTGATATCAACATCATTATTTTCTTTAACATCAATTCCATAGATTAATCCCATTTCTACAATATTTAGAGGAACTTCAGGATCCATACATTGTTTAAGTGAATCTTCAATTGCTTGTGTAGAAACAGTACTCATATTTTATAATGCAGTTTGAAAAACAATAAAAACTTTCTAATTATTAGCTTCAAATAATTTTTGAATTGATTCCTCATATGGTGCTGTAGCCACACCTTTTTCAGTAATAATTCCTGCAATTAATTCAGGAGGAGTCATATCAAATGCAGGATTAATGACCCCAATATCATCAGGAGCAGTTTTTTTATCACCAATTCCTGTAACTTCAGAGCCTTTACGCATTTCAATGATTACGTTCTCTGCTTTAGTTTCCATATCAATTGTAGATAGTGGTGCTGCAACATAAAATGGGATTCCATGTTGTTTTGCCATTGTTGCTACTTGGTATGTTCCAATTTTATTAAAAACATGACCAGTTTTTACAATTCGGTCAGCTCCCACAACAACTTTGTTTACCAATCCATTGGCCATTGAATATCCAACAGCAGTATCAGGAACTAAACTAACATCAAATCCATCATGTTTTAATTCAAATGCAGTTAATCTTGAACCTTGTTGAATTGGTCTTGTTTCTGTTGCTATTACTTTAACATTTTTTCCACTCTCTCGAGTTGCTCTAATTACACCCAATGCAGTTCCATATGCAACAGTAGCTAAAGCACCTGCATTACAATGAGTCATTATAGTATCATTATCATCAAAAAGAACTGAACCATTTTTACCCATAGTTTTGTTAATCTCAATATCTTCATCTGCCATTTTTTTAGCAGTAGAAATTACTAGTTCTCTAATTTGCTCTACTGTTTCTCCAGTTTTTGCCACATTCATTATTTTTTCTAGTCCCCAACCTAAATTTACAGCAGTAGGTCTTGTTGCAAAAAGAATTTTTCTTGCATCCTCTAAATCAGACAGTAATTCATCTTTTGTTGTTGCTTTACTTTGTAAAACAGCTAATCCCAATCCAAATGCACCAGATACTCCAATTGCAGGAGCACCTCTCACTATCAGAGTTTTGATAGCATTTGCAACTTGATTAAAATCATCATATTCTACAAAAATTAATTCATTTGGGAGTTTGGTTTGCTCTATCATTATTACTTTATTATTTTTCCATTCTACAGTTCGTAAAGACGAATCAATTACAATATTTTTATCCATAAAATGAAAAAATTTCATCCATATTTAAAATAATTAGTTATATTGAATTGAACTATTATATGCTCAAAAATGTGATATTGTTTATTGATTGATAAGCAATTATTAGAAAAAATTGATTCTTTTAAAATGTATAAAGTATATGACAAATGGCCAGAAATTGCTAAAGAAAGTTATTTCTCAAAACTAACTCAAATTGAATATGAAACATGTGATCATATTGTTTTTGCAGGAATGGGTGGTTCTGGTGCAATTGGGGACATATTTGCAGCAATTTTATCAAAGACTAGTATTCATGTTACTGTTTCAAAAGGATATCATCTTCCAAAAACAGTAACAAGTGATTCTGTTGTAGTTGTAACAAGTATTTCAGGAAATACAATTGAAACTATTTCTATGCTTCAAAATGCAATTAAATTAAATGCTAAAATTATTGTTTTTTCAGATGGAGGAAAAATAGAGGAAATTTGTAAAAATGGAAAAATTCCATATAGAAAAATAAAACAACATCATTCACCAAGAGGATCATTTCCATCATTTCTTTATGGAATGCTACATGTTCTAAAACCAATTATTGGAATCGAAGAAGAAGATATAGTAGAATCAATTGAAAGGTTAGAAAATGTTTCAAAAAAGATTAATTCAGAAGAAATTACAGATGAAAATCCTGCAATTAAATTAGCAAAATGGATTAATGATACACCTGTAGTTTACTATCCATGGGGATTAGAATCAGTAGGAATAAGATTCAAAAATTCCCTTCAAGAAAACTCAAAAATTCAAGCAGTAATAGAGGATGTTATTGAATCATGTCATAATGGAATTGTAACATGGGATAAACAAAATAAATTTCAACCAATTTTAATTAGAGGGCAAGATGATTTTGAAAAAACAAAAGAAAGATGGGAAATTTTAAAAGAATATTTTAATAAACAAAAAATTAATTATAAAGAAATTAAAAGTGAAAATGGAAATATTCTTACAAAGATTATTTGTTTGATTTATCTTTTAGACTATGCCAGTATTTATCTTGCAATAAAATTAGAAACTGATCCCACCCCTGTAAATGCAATTGAATATGTCAAAAAGAAATTAAATTAACAAAAAATATTTAAATTTTTTTATATGCATAATACAAGAATATTGAAGTTAGTATTATGGATAAAAGTACAGATAATGAAAGACCAAATAATCCAAAACTAGTACTTAAAAATAAAATTAATCCCAATAGCGAAACTATTCTAATTATACCTGAAAATCCTACTAATTTAGATTCTTTAGATTGTAATTCAGAATATAAAATTACATTAATTGTAAGAGGAATTAATGAGATTACCAGTAATTGTAAACTCTCTATACCATCAACATATTGTGGAAAAAATATTGAAATGATATAAGGTGAAATAAGAATAATTGCTACAGTAATTAAAATAGATACAATAATGGATAAAATTATTGTTGTTCTGTGAGAAATTCCTCTAGACTTTTCTGAGAGAAGAAAAGAATGTAGTGCCATTGGAAGAACTTCTAGTGCAAATAAAATTTGTAAGTTTAATTGGTATATTCCTAATGAAGAAAGATCCAAAATTGAAAAAATGAGTAACTTATCAAAAAATTTTGGAGCATAATTTCCAATATCTACACCAAAATTATGTAATAAAAAATTAAAGCGATTTTTTATTAATGAAAAAGAAAAATTTGAAAAATTTATAGATTTTAAAAAATTAAAACTTGAAACCAAATAAGCAATAGTCATACCAATTATAATCCCATTTATTTCAAAAAATTGAAAAAGAATTATTGGAATTAGAACTAATAGTATTCCTTTTGCAATATCAAACCACATATATTTTTGATATTTTCCTAATCCAATCAAATTTTGAATATTCATTACAAATAATGAAATACTAAAACAAAATATTGCAAGGATAGGATCTAAAAATATTAAAAATAAAGAAGCAAATCCACAGGAAAATATAGAAATAATATTTATGGAATTTGAAAGTTTTTGATCATTCTTTGCTTGAGATATTGTTATTGATTGATTAAAACCAAATCTAGAGATAATAGAAACGGTTCCAGCAATAGCAATAAAATATGTTAAATTACCATATGACGATGGATCCAAAAAAAATGCAAATAAAAGATAAAAAATTGCTTGAAAACCGGTGGAAAAAGATTTCCCAATCAATACATATGAAAATTTTGGAAGAATTGAATTCATACTACCTAATTATTCGATAATCTATTTCTATACAAAACCTTCGTATGATAAAATCAAATAAAAAATGAGCGTGTGAAAATATTATCATAGAGTACTTTTTAATCTAATTTAAAATAAGTATTTTAAGGATTAATTAAGTAAAATGATACAAAATGGAGATAATAGAAAATAATGAATGCCGCTAATAGTGATGTTATAGAATATGTAAAAAAATTGGTCGTATTACTACCAGCATTCAATGAAGCAGATAAAATTAGCGAGACAATACAAAATATTCCAAGAAAAATTTTAGGAGTTGAAAAAGTAGAAGTATTAGTAATAGATGATGGCTCTATTGATGATACCGTAATTTTATCCCATGAAGCTGGTGCAGATAAAGTGATATCTTTAGGGAAAAATATGGGAGTTGCATCAGCATTTATGACAGGAGTTAGAAATGCAATTTCAATGAATGCAGATATTTTAATTACAATTGATGCAGATGGTCAATTTCCACCTGAACAAATTAAGAAGTTCATTCCACCAATTTTAAATCAACAGCTTGATGTTGTAAGTGGAGCAAGATTTACAGGTAAAATACCAAAAGACTATCCTAAAATAAAATTACTTGGGAATAAAGTATTTTCAAAATTAGTTTCATTAATTACTGGACAAAAATTTTTGGATACACAGACAGGATTTAGAGCATATTCAAGAGAAGCATTAAGAAATATTTCGATAGTTTCAGATTACAATTTTGCACAAGAAGTGATGATTGATTTAAAATTTAAAGGATATAGAATTGGAGAAATTCCAGTTGATGTTTTATTTGATAAAAATAGAAAATCAAGAATAGTTAGAAATATTTTTACATACTCATTAAAAGCTTCTTCAACAATAATTAGAAGTATGCTTTTCCATAAACCCATTATGGGATTTGGTTTGTTTGGTAGTGGATTAATTGGTTTAGGTGTATTAGCCAAAATTCTTACAATTTCAAATACATTGCATATTTCAAATGATTTAGAAAATGCTTTAATTATTTTAGGAATAGTTAGTTTCATGTTAGGAGTATTTGCAAATATAATTTTTAAAAGGCAATCATTTACTGAAAGAGATTTACGCATACATTTAAGAGAAATAGAAAAATCAAAAAACAGCAATGTCTGAAGTAAAAAATTCACTCTCAGAATGGAATGATTTAATGGTACAAAAGTACCACAAAGACGGAACAAGATTTGAAAAAGGATTCTATTTAAAAAGAAAAATGGAATTACAAATTTTGCAAAAAATGGTCAAAATGGCTAAACCTGATTCTAAAAAGAAAATTGCAGACATTGGTTGTGGTGAAGGTTTTCTGATAAAAGAAATTCCAATAGGTGAAAAAATAGTAGGAATTGAAATTTCAACTACAGCTTTAAGAAGAGCAAAGAAAATTGTCGGTTTTAAAAAAAATGTATTTCTCATACAAGGTGATGCACAAAAATTACCCATTCCAGACAATTACTTTGATATCATTTTATGTAGTGAAATGCTAGAACATGTTCCAGATACACAAATTGTATTAAAAGAATTTAATAGAATCTTAAGTAAGACAGGACTTCTAATTGTATCAATTCCTAATGAAAAACAAGTTCAAAAACTTTTAGATCTATCAAGAAAATTCAAATTTTCACGATTGATAGAAGGTGTGAGTACATCAGAAAATGATCAGAATGAATGGCATTTACAAGATGCAAGTGTTGAGTGGCTAAAAGAAAAGTCTTTAAATTTATTTTCAATTGAAAAATTGATTAATTATCCAAAAATTTTTAATTTAAGGATAATTGCTACTTTAAAAAAACTAGAATAGGAAATTGGTACTAAAAAATATCAGAAACCACAATACTTTAGAGGATAATTTTTTAAAGATAGTTAAAATATCAATTATTTTATTTGCCTCATTTTCAATTTTAGGAAATTTTATTCCATTTTTTGAGGGTTCAAATTCATATTATTACGGAATTGCATCTATTTTACTGATTGAAGATGGAACAGCAATATCAAATCCATTTTTAGAAAAATATCAAACGAATGAATTTGTGGTAGAAAATTGGTTGTTAACACAACAAAATGAATTAGTTCCAATGTCTGGACAAGGATTAATCACACTTGGAAGTATTTTTTATTTATTTGGAGGATATTTTGGATTATATTATTTATCTCCAATATTTTTTATCATTCTTTTGATTGTTACTGAACGAATTACAACTAATTTATTTGGAAAATATGCAGGGTTAATAACATTAATTTTACTTTCAACATCTAATTTATTATTTAGAAATAGTATTCAATTTCAAACAGAAAGTATTGTTTGTTTAATGTTTATCTTAGGAGCATATTATCTAATAAAGTTTGGAAAAACAAATAAAAATTATTTTGTTTTAATTGCTTCAACATTTTTTGTTATTTCAACAACTATTAAACTGTCAGGGATTATTACACTTCCTTTTGAATTTTTAATTTTAGGAATTTTAATAATAAATAATTTATTCATAAATAAAAAAAATAAAAAGAAAAAATTAGACAAAATAAAAAATAAAAATATTACTACAATAACATTGGCAGTAATTCCATGGATCATTTTCTTATTATTTTTTATTTATGGAAATATATCAAACTTTGATGATCCATTAATTACATATGGGGAGTTAAATGAAGCACAAAATGAAAATTATGATTCATCAATTTTTTCATTAATAGAATTTGAAAAAACTGATTTTGAAAATGTTAAACAATATTCAAAATATTTGTTACCATATATTTTTGTAGGAGTATTTGACAACGTTGAAAATAATTTTGAAAATAATTTTGGAGAAAATTGGATTGGAATTATTCCCATAATCATACTTGGTTTAATGATGATTTTTTCGTTTAAAGACAAAAACAAAAAATTAGAAATAATGATAATTTTGTTATTGGTATTTTCAACAATATGGTTTTTTTCATCAATAACAACTGAAGAAAGAGCTGAAAAAGGAGTTCCGGGCAGATATATTTTACCTGCATTTGTGCTGTCCTCAATGATTTTTGGATATACAATTGAAAAGATATTGTATAAAATTAAAAATAAAAAAAATATGATAAAAAAAATTTATCAATATACTTTTGTTTGTATCATAGTTTTATTTGTAATAATTTCATATAATTTTACACCGTCAGTAACGTCATTAGAACATGAGAATTATTTTAAAAATCCATATGATTACAAAAGAGATTATCCACTGAAAGAAACAGGTATTTATGAAAATAGTATCGTAGTAACACCAAATGGACAAAGAGCATTAGAATATAATCTAATTCCATTTAATCCAACAAATGATAATGAATCTATAGAACTGTTAAAAACAATCGTAAAAGAAAATGATGTATTAATTTTTAAAATACCATTTACAATTAGTGAGATTGAAAAATTATCTTTAGTGGAAAAAAATGGATTTGTATTTAAAGAATATTCTAAAATATTTTGTAAAATTGAATTATATTCTAATGACGGATCTATCTCTGATAAAAATTGTATTAATAATGAACCTATTAGATAGTTTAAAACATCCAAAAAATAAACCAAAAGTCTTAATCTATAAGATAAGTAATTTTATGTATCTAAGAAATTTCAACATTTTTCAATTTCAGATTCAAATCTTTCTGTAAAGGCTAATTTCTTTGAGATTACTTTAATTATAGATATTAGTTATCTAAATAAAATGAATATAAAAAATCCTATTTTCATAATAGGTACTACTAGAAGTGGAACAAACATACTTTACAAATTATTTACATCCCATAAGGACACAGCATATTTTGAAAATTATTCATCAAGGTTTTACAAACGACCAATGATGTTTCGATTAATCCCACTTTTAAAAAAATACCAGAAAATTAGGTTTAAAATTGATAGACCAAAAACTAGTGAAGGATGGGTTTGGGACAGATTTTACACTCCATTGGAATATTTAGATGAGAGTAAGGTTACAGAAGAAATAAAAAATTATTATTATAATGCAATAAAATATCAATTAAAGGCTTTTAATGCCACAAGATTTGTTGGTTCTAATCCAAGAAACTCTATGAGAGTAAGATGGTTAAATCATATGTTTCCAGATGCTTTTTTTATCATAATTACACGTGAAAAAAAATCAGTGATAAATTCAATGTATCAACTTATAACAAAAAAAAGAAAAAAATGGGGCGACAAGTTCCTTGAACCTCCAAGTACTTTACGAGGGTATGGTCATGCAAAAAAAATATTAGGTGAAGACGTTTCTGATATGCAAACTTGTATACAATGGTATGAATTATATCGAAATACTCTAAACAATGATCTTCCACTAGTCTCGGATAGAACAATTCATGTAAAGTATGAAGATTTTATTAAAGATTATAAAAATACGGTAAAGAAACTCTACGATTTTACTAATCTAAAATGGTATGATGAAATTGAAAAACAGTTTATGAAACACAAAGTTGATTTAACTCGAAATGAAAGATGGAAATCATTACCAGATGAACAAAAGAAAGAACTTTTAGACTATTGCAAAGATTAAGAGAATAATTTATTATAGTTTTAATAGAATTTTTGATGACTCAACTTTCTATATGAATCGATACAAAATCAAATTTATCTGAGACTAATCTTAAGCCATTAGTTAAGTTTTGATACCTTTAAAATTTAGAATTTAAAAATTATCTACAAATAATTATAATTAAATTTAATAAGGACAAAATTAGTTTTTGTATTAACAATTATGATTTCGTTACCAGATTTTGAAAAAGCATTTGAATATGAAAATAATTTTTACTTATCTTGTGACATTAATAGAATAAGTAAAATTTTAGCTCATTATGAATTATTTAAAATGGTAAATGATGTCCCAGGAGCTATTGTAGAATGTGGTGTTTTTAAAGGTGCATCTTTATCGAGATTTGCAATGTTTCGAGAGATTTTCAATAATCCATTTTCAAAAAAAATTTTAGGGTTTGATATATTTGGAAAATTTCCAGAAACAACTTTTGTAAATGACAAAAAACCACGTGAAAAACAAGTTACTGATGCAGGTTTAGAATCAATTTCAAAAGATCAATTACTACAAGTTTTGAGACATAAAGATATTGATAAAAATATTGAATTAGTTGAAGGGGACATTACAAAATCAATTCCAAAATATATTGAGAATCATCCTGAATTAAAAATTTCATTTCTTAATTTAGATACAGACATTTACGAACCCGCAGTTACTATATTAGAATATCTTTATCCAAGATTAACAGTTGGAGGAGTTCTTATTTTAGATGATTATGAAACATTTCCAGGCGAAGCAAAAGCTGTTGATGATTACTTTAAAGATCAACAAATTGAAATTAAAAAATTCCCTTTTAGCTTATCTCCTAGTTATATTATAAAAAAATAATAAAATATTTCTATTGTTTAGATTATTTAGAAATAAATTCAGTTTTTAGAGATGTATCTTTTTTTATATTCACTGTAGCTTTTTTTCCAATAATATCATCATAGTATTTTGGTTCAATTCCATCTTCAGGTCTTTTAATTGCAATGTTTTCTGGAGTAAAAATTTGGCCTTTTTGAATATCCTGTCGTGCGGTTAAAGATTTTCTTATTTCTTTTAATAGTTGTAATTCTGAATCTTGTGGTTTTTTCTCCCCATCACCTTTAATTTCTTCAATAATTCTAATTTGTTGAATTAATTCTTTAAATTCTTTGGGAGAAATAGAGAAAAAATGATCAGGGCCATCTAATTTTCTATCTAATGTAAAATGCCTTTCTAACATATTTGCACCCATACAAACAGATGCAATATCTACAAGCACAGAATCACCATTATCAGAATAACCAATTGGATAATCAAATTTTTGTTTCAAACTGTCAATAACTTTTAGATTAGTTTCATTTGGTAATGTTGGATAATTAGATACAGAATGTAACAAAATTAATTGTTCATTATTTTGAGATTGGCATAATTTTACTACATCTTCTATTTCTTTCATGTTTGCTAAACCAGTAGAAATAATCATAGGTTTACCAAAATTTGCAATATTTTTAATTAAAGGAAAATTTGTTAAATCAGATGAAGCTATTTTGAAACAAGGTACATCTAATGTATTAAGATAAATTGCACTTTCTAAATCAAATGGAGCAGAAAAAAAAGAGATTTCTTTGTCCTTTGAATAATCATTTAATTCACCAAATTCTTCATAGGATAATTCCACATTTTTAAAATTATCAAAATATTGACTGTTTGTTGTTAGGAATTCTTCAGTTTTAAATGTCTGAAATTTAATAGCATCGGCACCACATTCAACGGCTTTTTCAATTAATTGTTTTGCGAGATTAATATCACCATTATGGTTCAATCCAGCTTCTGCTACAACATAAACAGGTTTATCATCACCGATTTCTTTATTTCCAATTTTAATTGAATCCATTATTTTGTCCTTATAGCCTTACGATATGATAGGTTAAATGCGTTATAGTAATTTTTAGGAGTTCCTATATCAAACCATTTATTTTTGTTAAAATTAAAAGCTAGTATTTTCTTATTCCAATTTAATAATGTAGTTATTCCATCAGTAACTTGGAGTTCATTATTGTATCCTTTACTTGTTTTATTTAATGCATCAAAAATTTCGGGTTTAAATGCATAAATTGGTAAAATTACTTGTTTGCTTTTTGGAAGTTTAGGCTTTTCTTGTACAGAAGTAACTTGATTTACATTATTAATTTTTTTAAATTGAGCCAAACCATAACCTTTAACATCATTTTTTTGTTGTAAAACTAATGTACCTGATGCATGATTTTTTTCATGTAATTTGATTAATTTAGGAAGAAAAGCATAGTTTTCTATGTACGTGTCTCCAGCATGTAGTAAAAAAGATTCATTTTTAATAAATTTCTGAGCAGAAAGGAGTGCATGACCAAATCCCATTGGAGTTGATTGTGAAATCCAATGTATTTCAGAATTATCAAATTTTTTGTATATTCTGTTTAAAGTTAGAATGAATCTTTTATCCACAGAAGAATTTCTTTTTTTTAGTAAAGAAATGAATTTAGGATCAGGAGTAAGATGATTAAGAATAGATGATTTAGTTTTTGTGCCCACTATAAAACAAAATTTTCTAAATCCATTGTCATAAAGATTTTCAAAAACAATTTCCAATAAAGGTCTTAAATGCGGTTCTGAAAGATTATCAGGTGAAACATCATACAGAGGCAACATTGCTTTTGGATTTGTTTTTGTAAAAGTTAATACACGCGTGCCTAATCCACCTGTAGTGATTACTGCAGATTTCATATTACTTTTAAAAAATATTAAGTTATAAACTATAATGAAATAATGTAAATAAAACAGCATACTTATAATTGAAAATACTATTTTCTATGAAATGAATTCAAAACTAGATGTTCCTCTAGCAGTTCCTTGGATTACAAATTCGGATATTAAATCAATTATATCATGTTTAAAAAATCCTCATTTAACAGATGGACCAAAATTAAGGAAGTTTGAATCAAAAATTGCTGAATATACAGGATGTAAATATGCAATTGCAGTGTCAAATGCAACTTCAGCACTATATCTTTCCCTACTAAGTATGGGAATTAAAAAAGGAGATGAAGTTATTATTCCAGATATGACATTTGTAGCAACAGCTAATGCCGTATTAGCAACAGGTGCAGAACCAGTAATTGTAGACATAGATGAAACTCTAAATATTTCAATTAAAGATGTGATAAAAAAAATTAATTCTAAAACTAAAGCAATCATACCGGTACATTTAGCTGGATATCCTTGTAAAATGCAGGAAATCATGAAAATTTCTAAAAAATATAATTTAATTGTGATTGAAGATTGTGCACAAGCTTTAGGTACATTTTATAAAAATAAACATGTAGGAACATTTGGAAAAACTGGATGTTTTAGTTTCTATCCAACAAAAAATATCACCACTATTGAAGGAGGAGCTATAATAACTAATTCACAAAAAATTGCAAAGAAAATTGCATCACTAAGAAATCATGGCATAACAAAAACTCTGATTCAAAGAGAAAAAGCAAATAGACCATGGGAATATGATATCACACACTTTGGTTATAATTTTAGATTAGATGAAATAAGATCAACATTAGGAATTTCTCAATTAGATAGATTCTCTGATATTGTTAAACGTAGAATTAAAGCTGCATTATATTATAATAAAGAATTATCAAAAATTAAGGGTATTGAAATTATTCCATATGAAAGTAAAAAAAATCATGCCTACCATCTGTACATAATTAGAATAAAAAAATCATATGGATTATCACGTGACAAATTACATGAAAAATTATTTGATTGTGGGATTAAAACAACTGTACATTACAAACCATTACATACATTTTCAATGTTTAAAAAAAAATATAATCAAAAAGAATTTGAAAATACAATGGAGGCATTCAAAGAATGCTTAAGTTTACCTATATTTCCAACAATAACTAAAAAGCAACAAGATTATGTTGTATTTAATTTAAAGAAATTTCAAAATTAAATAAAATTTTTAGTAATTTTAAGTGATAGCAATTTTTTAATTTCTTTAGATATTCTATAAGATCCTTTTCCATCAATTATTTTAGTATTTTTTTTTAAGCATATTTGATTTTCTACAATTTTTTGAATGTATTTTTCTATTTTTTTTGTAGTGGTTAAGTTAGGGAATCCTAAATTAACTGCTAATTCTAATTTTTCCCACTCATTTGCAGTATTAAGTTGATGTTTATGTTGACAAATTATAGCAAATGGAACCCCAAGTCTAGCAAATTCATAAGATGTAATTCCACCTGAACAAATTCCAAAATTAGATTTAGCAATGTAATTTCTAAGATCCTTAGTTTGAGGAATTATTTCTAAAGAAGTTGAAAATTTTTTAGCTAAAACTTTGATTTTTTTGGAATGTTTAGTAGCAGGACCTAAAATAATTTTTACTTGGATTGAGTCTAAGTATTTAGGCAGTACATCCATAATTTTTTCAGTTAGATTATTTTCATCATAACCACCAAATGTTGCTAAAAGATCAAATTCTTTTTTTCTTTTAATATTTTGAGTAAATGATTTATTTAAAATTTGAAATGATGGTCCTACCAAACATTTCTTACCATACTTATTGAACTTTTTTTGATTTTTAAATCCTATAAAACCATTAATTACTAAATCAGATGGGAAATCAATTCGTTCTAAATCTGAGATAACAATAGTTTTTACATATTTACTAATAATTTTAACATAATTAATTGATATTTGGTATTTATCAATAATTAAAAGATCAATTTTTTCTTTGAGAATTAATCTTTTTGTAGATTCAATATCATCTTTAATAGAAATTTTTGGTTTCAAATAAAAAAGTTTAGTAAAACCTCGTTGTTGAAAAATTTTTGATGATTTACCATAATCTTCAAGTAAAAAATTTATTTTAAAATTTTGTAAATTATCTGCTAAATTAATACATCTAAAAATATGACCCATACCAAGTTGTGTTTTAGGCGATACTCCACCTGATACTCTAAACAAAATTTTTTGTTGTTTCAATTTACTAAATTTTTAGCATGTGTACTAAGTAAATAAGGCTTAAAAATATCAATAAAGATAAAAATCAATTATAAAATCATTAGATATGGAAATTTCATTAAGAAAGGTAATCCAGGAGGATTGGGATTTTATTTTAAAACTTAGAAATGAAAATGAATTTAAAAAATATTTTCAAAATCAAAAATATATAGAAAAAAATGAACATTATAATTATTTAAAGAAGCAAAAAGAAAATCCAAATTTTTTTAATTGGATTATTTGTGAGAATTCTAATGATGTAGGATATGTGAGAATTTTAAATAATGATGTTTCAATTATGGTAGAATCATCTCATCATGGAAAAGGGGTTGGAACAAATGCAATTAAATTAGTTGAAATAGAGGCTAAAAAATTAGGAGTAAGTTATCTTGTTGGAAAGATGATGATTTTTAATAAAAAAAGTGAAAAAATATTTGTTAATAATGGATTTGAACTTAAAATGTATTGGTATGAGAAACAGTTATCCTCACAGAATAAAATATGACTACAGCAATTATTCAAGCAAGAATGGGTTCACAAAGACTTCCAGGAAAAGTTATGATGAAAATATTAAAAAAACCAATTCTATATTTTGTAATTAATCAAATCAAGCAGTGTAAACATGTAGATAAAATAATTGTTGCAACAACAACATTATCTAAAGATGATGTAATACATAATTATGCAAAATCATTAGGAGTAGATACTTTTCGAGGAAATCCATCTAATGTATTAGATAGATATTTTCAATGTGCAAAAAAAAATAAAATTAAAAAAATTCTGAGAATTACTGCAGATGATCCACTAATAGATCCTGACATAATTTCACAATGTATTATAAAATTTGAAAAAGGTAATTATGATTATGTAAGTAATACAATTAAGAAGAAAAATGATAAATGGGTTTTTGATTCCAATGGATTTCCAGTAGGAGTGGCTATGGAAATTTTTAATTTTGATTCATTAAAAAGAGCTTGGCAAATTGCTGAAAAACAATCAGATCGAGAACATGTAACGCCAATTATGATAAATAATCCAGATTTATTCAAATTAAGTAATATCAAATTAAGTGAAGATTTTTCTAATTTTAGAGTAACAGTGGATTACAAAGAAGATTTCATTGTAGTTAAAAAAATAATTGAGAATTTTCCTTTAAATGAAATATTTACAATTAAAAAAATTGTTAAATATTTAAAACAGAACAATAATGTAACTAAAAATAATTCAAAATATATTTTCATGGAAGGATATTTTAAATCAATTAAAAGTGATAAGAAATAATTTTTAATATAATTAAATCTTAAATTATTTTTAGATTACCACTTTCTAACAAATGTTTGTACCATTCTAAAGTAATTGTTTTATCAGTATGTTTTATAGAACCAGATTGTAGTGCATTAAATACTTGTTGTGCACCATCCCTAATAGTATATTCAGGTGAAAAATTAATTTTGTTTTTTATTTTCTCAAATGATACTTGATAAGATCTATGATCATTTGTTCCTTCATGTATAATTTCATAATTACCAGGAATAGCAGATATAATTTCTGATGCTAAATTTGACATTTGAAAATTTTGAGATTCTGAACCAACATTAAATATTTGGCCTCCAATAATTTTTTTATCGGAATTGATAACTTGACGATAGGCTTTGGATACATCATTTACATGAATTAATGGGCGTGATTGTTTCCCATCACCATTAATAACAATTTTACCCTTAGAGAATAGATTGTATGTCATAGTATTTACTACTAAATCAAATCTCATTCTGTTAGAAAGTCCATAAATTGTTCCAAATCTTAAAGCAACAGAACAAAAATCATCATCATTTAATGGAATTATATCTTGTTCTGCTAGATAGCTAGCTTTTGAGTATGTAGTTAGAGGATTTACATTACTTTCTTCGTTAACAATCTCTTGTTGAAAACCGTAAATACTTGCAGTAGATGCTAAAATGTATTTTTTTACACCCATTTTTTTACTTAATTTAGCAACTCTAGAACGACCTTCATGATTAATATTCATAGTAAGATTTTGATTTAATTCTGCAGAAGGATCATTAGATAAAGAAGCTAAATCAATCACAACATCAACATCATTCAGTAAATTAGAATCAAACAAACGTATATCATCTTCAATTAATTCCAATTGATTTGAGGAAATCCCATTAAGAGATTCTTTACCAAAAAAAAATTTATCTAAACATTTTACATGATGTTTTTCTTTGATTAAATCAGGAATAAGAATTGAACCAACATATCCTGCTCCACCAGTTACTAAAATATTCAATTAGTATTAGATAAAAATACTAACATAATAAACTATACTCATAAATTATTAAGTAGAAAAATAAGTAAAGTTGTAGACAAGAAAATTAAAGAGATTAATAAATAAAGATTAATTGAATATTGTATAATTGACAAAACTTAGATTTTTTGAAAATAAAAAACATAAGAAATTAGAAGATGATTATGTAGAAGTTGAACTTAGTGAGTTAGAATCTTTTGGTCATTTTACACATGGTAAAGAATATTTAGAAATACCAAGTAAAAAAATTTCAGGAAAAACTATTTTTGAATGGTTTGAAATTGATGATTTTTCAGCATGGTGGCTAATATCACCAACAATACATGCAAAGTACAAAGAGATATTTTTATTCATTGAACGATTTAATAATTTAATAGATAAAAAATCGATTTCATCAATTGAAGTTTATGATTGTTTAGATAAAATTGATTTGATAAAAACAATTTGTAAAACAAAAAAAATTCCATTAGAAATAAAATCAAAAAATTACCCCGTATTTTTATTAAAAACTAAAATAAAAAAAAGAGTTAAAAAATTAGCGTATAAAAAAATTTTAAAAGAAAAAATTAGAAAAAGAATACAATATTATAAACAAAATAAATTAATTAACGAATTACCTTTACAGCCATATATCATCACATCCCCAGGAATATTTAGAAGAAAGTCAACTTCTATAGATGGAAATTTATCAGATAGAGAATTTTTTATTCAAGAAATTTTAGATGATTTTTCCAAAAATAAAGAATCTTACATGTGTATTGATTTTGATTATACTCTTAGAGGTGAAATTAATACATTAAAAAAAAGATTGAATGATGGGAATAACTGGATACCACTAGAATATTTTTTGAAAGATGATAAAAATGAAATCATAAAAAATCAGGTTAGGAAATTAGAAAATATTAAAAATCAATTAATCAAAAATGGTCTTCCAGAATTGTTTATTTTTCAAAATGTTTCAATGTGGAATTATATTAAACCAATTTTTGATGAAATGTTCTTTGAGCCTTATTTACCACTGTATCTTCGCCTAATCTATTCATTTGAAGAATTATTAAAACAGGTTAATCCAAAAGTAGTGATTCAAGTTTACGAAGCTGGACCGTATGCAAAATCAATAGAAATTGCATCACAGAGATTAAAAATTAAAACTATTGCACTTCAACATGCACAAATAGCATCATATTATCCAGATTATATTTTTAAAGAAATAAAAAATGAGAAACTAAATTTTGGAAATCCTGTTGCAGATTTCACATTTGTATTTGGTGAATATCATAAAAGAATATTATCTGAACATGGTAGTTATCCAAAAGATAAATTAATTGTAGCTGGAAATACAAATTTAAGAAATATTCAAAAAATTAAACATCTTTTAGATAAAAACAAAATTTTAGCAAAATATGAAATTAAAAATAAAAAAATTATTTTGGTACCTTTATCTTTTAGATATGTTACATACAAAACAACAGAAGATAAATTTATTCTAGATAAATTATTTAAAAATCTAAAAAATGATGATTCAACTATAGTTATGGTCAGACCACATCCAGGAGATTCGTTAAATCAAGAAATTCTTACTCTGGATTATCCATCTAAAAATTTTATTTGTAGTACAAATTCATTATTTGAGGATTTCATCATTAGTGATGTTATTGTAGTTTTACCTTTATCAACAATTGCCGCAGAAGCAATTATTTTCGATAAACCTCTAATTTTAGTAAATACTGTAGATAATGATGATACAAAATTTGACTCTAATTTTCAATATTTATTAAAAAATAATCTAGCTAAATCATCTTCAATTGAAAATATAATTTCTGCCATAAATATTACAATAGACAAAAAAAATAATATTAATACACCTTCAATGAGAGAAAATTTCTTAAATGATTTCTTCAATTTACATAAAAAAATAGATTTTGTTAATCAAATTAAAAATTTAATAGATATTAAAAATATTTAGCAATAAAAAAATATTAATTTTCATTTAAACCCATTTTGAGTACTTTTTTAGGAGAAACCATAGGAGAAAAATGATCTATAAGATGAGAGTTTATTTGTGAATTTTCAAAATAATAATTTGTTAAAGCGTAACGAGGGCCTTGTTTCAAAGGCAGACCTCTATGAATAACAGATGTATCTACAAATATTACTGTCCCAGCTTTTCCAGTGAGAGTTTTTAATCTTTCAGGATTTTGTTTTACCAAAATATCTACTTCTTCACGGTTAAATCTACTTTGCATTGATTCATAATTTGCAGATTTTTCATCATTTTTAATTTGTTTTGGAGTATGAGAATTCAATATCATTTGAAATGGGCCATTATTTTCGTCTACATCAGTAAGATACACTATGCATTTAAATTGTCTAAAGATACTATCACGATGCCAAGATCCGCCTGAACCAAATTCTTGATCAGAATCTATCATTTTTCCAGCTAAAGTAAAAGCATTAGATGTGGGGGTTGCATTATATGTATTTGCAAGAAAATTAAATAATTGATGATTACCAAATTTGGAAATATTTTCAGATAGATCTTCTGCACCAAATATACGTAAATCAGAAGTTGTATGAACAAATTCTTTTTTATTTTCAAACATCAAATCCATATCTTTTATACAGGAATTACAAAAATCCACATCAAAAAATTTAGGGAGAACTGCAAAACCATTTTGATGAATTTCTAATAAAATATTTTTTTCTTTATCTTCAATATTTGTAAAATCTTGTTTGTGATTTCGTTCAAAATTTTTAGTATGTATTGATGCATAGAGTGAAGGAGATTTAGATAGTAATTTTTTAGCAATACCTCTTATTCTCATTTAAGACATTATATTTCAGGTATTATTGAATTTAACTATATTTGTAGACAATTAGATAGTAGGCTCTAATCTTTCTAAAGGAGAATCTTTTCCTTGATCTACATTTAATGCTTTTTCACAATTTGCACATGTTTTTAATTTATAAAATTCCCCATTTTGTTGAATTTCTCTAATTTTTTTTAATTCTGAAGAATTCCAAATTTCTAGTAAACTCTGCTTACTAATATCACCAACAATTAATTCTTCATCATAATCAACACAGCATGGAGAAACTCTACCATCCTCAATTATTGCAAGTCTGGTAAATGGTTGATGACAAACAAATTGAGACTTATAATTATCAGGATATGTTTTATTTTTTCCAATTTGTAAATAAGGATCAGCATAAACTTGAAATCCAACATAATCAGCAAATTTTAGAAATAGTTCTTTTGCATCCTCTAATTCTTTTGAAGTGACATCAGGGAATTGGATGAAACTAACTCTAATTAAAGGACCAATTTGACCTTTAGCATCACGTTTTGCTTTTAGATTTTGAAGATTTTCTAATACGTTGTTAAAATCAGAATTAACTCGAATTTTATTATATTTTTCTTCATATGGTGAATCAATAGAGATAAAAATTCTATCTAAACCGGATTCAAGAATTTCGTCAATTTTTGAATCAGTTAAAAGACCTCCATGAGTATGAAAATGCACATCTACAATTCCCTTTTCTTTAGCATATCGAATCATCTCCATGCATTTAGGATGAAGTAGTGGTTCATTTAGAAGATTCATATTAATTGAATAAGTTCCTAACGCAGTTGCTTCATCAATAATTTTTTTAAATAATTTAATATCCATGTGTTGAGATTTTCTCCAAGTTCCATCCTCAACTCTAACAGTTCTAGGACAAAATGTACATAGTAAATTACATACATTTGTTGTAGAAATATCTAGATGTAATGGAAATCCTTCAGCAATTATCTCAGTAGTATTTTTTTTCCATTTCTCTCTATATTCAAAATATTTTTTTGATTGAGCTTTTTCCCATTTAAAATAATGATCATTACGGAATTCGGTATAACCAGAAACATCTACTTTTTCTTTAATTTCCATATATTTATGAAAAAATTATCTAATAAAAGGCTTGTATAAATTTAAAATTTTGTAGACACAAAAAAACAATATGGTTTTCATAAATCAAAGTTGTTATCTTTAAATTTTAAACATAAATTAAAAAAATGAGATAAACTTTCATCATCTAACATGTTTAGAAGAGTATCAATATCGTACTGTTTTACATCACTCATACTACCTATAATTGGAAGATCAATATCCCGAGGAACATAGTATTTTGCTTCATATCCCAAATTTTGGAAATGTTTAAGGAAGTTTTGAGTTCCTTCTTTTCCTAACAATGATGCATGTACTTCAATTTGAAACATGGGTTTAGATTTTTGGATGGTGTCTTTCATTCCTTGAATTATATGAAATTCATAACCTTCTACATCCATACGTACAAAATCAACATGATCAATATTTAATTCATCTAAGAAAGTATCTAATCGTTTAGCTTCAACTTTAATTAATTCTCCTGGAAGATTGGTTGTTTCACCATCAGGAATCGTAAATGAACCATTTGATTCTTGATATACTAAAAAGTTCACAGTTCCATCAACATCACCAGCAGCAAAATTATATGCTTCTACATTTTTTGTATCCTGTATTTCTAAATTTTTCATCAAGTGTTGAAAGTTGGGAGGAGATGGTTCAATAGCAATTACTTTACCATTATCACCAATAATATTAGATTCAAGTAAAGTGTAATAACCAATATTACCACCAACATCCAAACATACCATATCTTTTTTGAGTTCTTTAGAAAGAAGATTTGTGGTTAAAGGTTCATGAGTTTTAAACATCAACAATTCAGAAGATATTCCCAAATCTCCAGGAATTACATTAAGTTTGTAGCCATTTACACTAACAATATGATCGTTAGAATTTTGTAATTTTATCTTTTTTGTAGCTACATACGCATAATGAAAAAATACACGAATAGCTTTTAAATTTCCATAATTTTTTTTATATTGTTTTACATTCCACAAAAGATGAGAAATTTTTCCTGAGCGACGAGTTGACAATATAGTTTTTCAGTATAATTTAGTAATATAAAAGAAGGTACATTAAAGAAAGTAATTCATGTAAATTTAGAATAATTGTCTACAAATTTTAGATTTAATTTTTAAAATAAAATTAGGAAAAATATTTATTTAAAAAAGAAATACACTGATTTAATGTTAATCATTTCACAAAATGCTGCAAATTATCATATACCAATTCCTAAAAATGCAGTTTATCGAATTAATCTTGCATGGGTCAATAGTATTGAAGAATTAGAGGATTTGTTGAAAAAACATAAAGAACAACAAATTTTTCTTGATTTACCAAAGGGTAGAATTAAACCGCCAAATAATAAATATGTATTAGAAGATATATTTCCAATTTTAAATGCATATACAAATATCAAATACTTTGCAGTTTCTAATGTTAATTCATCAGAAGACCTAAGCATATACACAAAAGTAATTCCTCATGAGATAATTATAGTACCAAAAATTGAAAGTCCCAAAGCTGTTTTAAATATAAAAAATATAGTTGAAGCCATTCCAACAACTAAAAAATTTTTAATGCTTGATCATGATGATCTCTTTTCAAATTTAATAAAGAATAATGAACCAACCACAAAATTTACAGAATACATAAAAGATTTGACAAAATTTTGTGATGCTAATAACATTTCATTACTTAGAACAATTGGAGTTATTTTTAGTGATGAAGAAAAGCGTACAACACAATATATAAAATGATTCAGTTATTATAGAATTATTTGAAAATTATTATTTTTCCCAATCAAATCTTTTTCCAATTATTGAATAAAGTTCCTCATTAAACGGTTTACAGTACTCCACAAGTTTTTCACGTGTTTTTGGATTTATATGAATTGATGATTTTTGTTTTGAAAATTTTTTAGTAATAGGTAATTTGTAATTAGGAAGATTTAGAAAATTAAGAGTCGTATCGTAAATCTTTTGTGGATTTTGCAAAAAATCTTCATTTTCTATAATAAGAATTTGCTTTAAAGGAAAATATTCTAACCATCGCTTAAGACGGGATGCACATAATCCAGTATTTAGATATGAATTGGTATGAAAATTCTCACTGTAATATCTATCATTTTGTTCCATTTTTTCTTGTTCACCATCAATTCTAGAATTTTCTTTTTCTATAGCTTCTTCAAAAGAAAGTTTTTCTGTTCCATTATTCAATTTTCTTTGATAATGAGAAAATGCCCTATCAATTGGATTACGCAATAACAAAATCAGTTTTATATTTGGGTTTGAATCGTAAATTCTTTTTGGAGCATGAGGATTTAAAAGATAAGCACCTGTTGCTTCACCAGTAATGAGTTTTTGATTTTTAATTTTTCTAGAAATGAAATTCTGCCACCTTAATGGAAAATTCATTTTATACCAATTAATTCCTCGATCATAATATTGATCAAAATAGTGAGGTTCTTTTATTGCACAAGGTTCAATATTTGGATGTTTGGATAGATATTGAAATAACGAAGTTGTTCCAGATCTTGAAATTCCAAATATTATAAAATCAGGAGATGAATGGAATGGACCAGCAATATTACAATATTTTCGATATAATGATTTGGCAAATGGATAAATGAATGAACTAGAATCAACATAATCCTTTAATTGTTTTTTAAATTGAGTATCACTCATTAGTTCCAACCAAAATTTCTATCTAATAATTGATATAATTGTTCATTATGAGGTTTAAAATAATCTATTAATTTTTTCCGAGTTTCAGTATTAATGTTAGAATATTTTCTCATTCTATGTGCTTTAAATGAATTTAATTCAAATTTAGGTAAATCTAAAAACTTTAAAACTTTTTCATAAACTTTTGGAGTGTTTGAATAAAGATCCTCACTCTGGATAATAAGAAATTGTTCTTTTGGAAAAAATTCAAACCATCGCTTAAGTTGATCTGCATAAATACCTCTATCCAAATAAGATTTTCTGTAAAAATTGACACTGTAAAAATTTTCATCTTTTTCCATTTTTTTCATATCATGTACAATTTTTTGTTTTTCTTGATCAATAGCATCTTCAAAAGATAATTCTTCATGACCACTATCAACTTCCATCTGATAATGTGAATAAGATCTATCAATTGGATTACGCAATAATACAATTAATTTAACATTTGGGACAAGGCCAAACACTCTTTTTGGTGCATGAGGATAATGAAGATATCGTGGAGTAGCTTCACCTGTCAAACATTTTGTTCTTTGTTTTTTTTCTAATTTAGATTTAGCCATAGTAGTTGGAAAGAATGATTTATACCAATTAACTCCTTGATCAAATTTTTTATCAAAAAAGTAAATCTCTTTTCCCACTCCAGGCATAATACATGGATGTTGAATTAAGTATTCATACAAAGAAGTAGTTCCTGATCTTGCAGCACCAATTATCAAAAAATCAGGTAATGTGTGTATGGAACCTGTAGTTGTATAGTATAATTTGTTTAGACGATGTGCAATGGAGAGAGTAGTTTCATGACCTCTTAACCAATTACCTAATTTGATTCTATTTGAGATAGTCATTTTAAACTACCAAAACTTTTTTCAAAGATATTGCATAAATTTTAGATAAGATCTTTTCCATTTTAATTTCACTTTAATTTAGCAGATAAAACATCAATAAATTCACGTCTGGCATCACTGGAAACAATTTCATAATCTAATTTATTTAATAATGGTATTATCTTACTCTTTGGCGAATTAAACATTGGATGGGTTTCAACTATGATTAATCTAGGTTTAATTTTTATATTTTGTAATATCGGTAATTCAGCACCTTCACAATCCATTACTAATACATCACAATCCGGAAAATCCTTAGCTGCAAGAGTTGATGCATTTTTTAGTTCTCCCATTAAATGAACTGGTTCTTCAACTATTGTATGATTAACTAATACACGATCATTGACTTTATTCAAATTAATTGTATCCTTGACTACATTGACAGAATTTAGATTACCCTCATAAGTGATAACACTACCTGTATTTCCTACTTGATGTGCAACAACAACAGTAGATGCTCCACTTCCTCCTCCAATAACAAGAACTTTTTCCCCATTTTTAATATAATTTCTAATTGCTGCAATTAATTCAACTTCATGTTCTGGAAAAATGTCTATTTTAGAGTATAGACTAGTTCCACGAACTGCAATCCCATTAAAAACAGCAATTTTCCTAGATGGAATATGAAAAATACTAGTTAAAAATTTGAAAGATACAGCTTGAACTAATCCAGATAACCCATGATCCTGTCGCAATCTTGTAAATTTTTTATTAAAAGATGTCATAAATAAAAAATGGATTTAAGTCTATTAAAAATTTATACTGTATTATTGATGTAAAAAACAATATTTCAATTCAACAAATATTTTGTCTACAAGTTATGAATAAAAAAATTACAAAACTTCATTAACGTTATAAAAGTAAAAAATAAGAATTGTCTAATATTCGAGTAACATATTCAGGATTAATTGGACTTTTCATAAGTTTTGTAACAACAATTATTGGAATGATTTTTGTATTAATTACTACAAGACAACTTTCAGAAATAGAATTAGGAACATGGGGATTAATTGGAAGTTTAATGAGCTATGTATTGATTATTGAACCAATAATTTCATACTGGACAACTAGAGAAACAGCAAGAGGAATTAAATCACAAAAAACTGCAATTTTTTCTAGTTCAGGATTTTCAATTGTTGGAACAATAATATATTTAATAATTGTATTTTGTATTGGAAATCAAACAAATGTGGATATAAATTATTTATATTTTGCAGCAATTTTAATTCCATTAACTTTTATCAATAGAACATTAACTGCAATTAATTTAGGTTGGAAACCACAAGCTGAATCGTATAGTATTTTAGGTTTAGATCTTGCCAAAACAACAGTAGCTATTCTTTTAGTATATATTTTACAATTAGGGTTAGAAGGAGTCATCATATCATTATTTATTGCACATATAGTGAGTATTGGAATTTTATTTTTAAAAGCTAAAGAAAAAATTTCAGGAAAAATAAAAAAAGAGCATCTAAAAAAATGGATAAAATTTTCATGGGTTCCAGTTTATATCAAATTTTCATCACTGGTAGTTTTTGATGTATTAATTTTTTCAATTATGGTAGGTTCTGTTGTTGGAATTGCATATTGGACTGTAAGTATGGTAATTGCTAATTTATCAAGAATCACTAATCAATTATCAAGAGCAGTATATCCAAAACTTCTTGAAGGAGGAAAAAAAGAGCATTTACAAGAAAATATAGTTAGAATCATGTATTTTCTTTTACCAATTTGTGCTGTCTCAATAACATTTGCTAGACCAGGTCTTTTTGCACTTAATCCAATTTATGAACATATTTGGATGATAGTAATTTTCTTAACTATGAAGGCATTTTTAAGAATAATTGGTAAATCACTTACTCAAGGATTAGAAGGGATTGAAAAAGTTGATTACAATGAAAATTCAACATTCTTGAATTATGCTAAAAGTACTCTTTTCAAAATTCCAACAATTAGATTAATTCAGAGAATCATTTATTTGTCATCCTTAACTATAATGTTAATTTTCATGATTGATTCTGGAAGTTCAGAATTAGAATTAGTAGTTTATTGGTCAGCTATTGCAATGATAGTGGAAATTCCATTTACAATTAGTTTCTTGTTAATGGTAAGGAAAAAATTCCCATTAAACGTAGATTGGAAAAGTATTAGCAAATATCTAATGTCAGCAATAATTGTTTTTACTATAATTTATCTTCTAATGGAAGAATTTTTAGTTTATAATGAATCAATTTTTGAATTTCTTCCACAAGTAATTATATTTTTAATAATGGGAACAACATTTTACTTAAGTTTAACATATGCCATAGATAAAAGAACACGAGTATTAATATCAAAAATTGTGAAGGAGTTTAAAAAATAATTAGAATTATGATTTTATTAATTTCAGAATTTTTTTTGGATTGTTCAATCCAGAAGAAAGATAATACTTTTTTTTATCAATAATTTTAGTGTATACTGAATAGTGAATTTTTTCTCCACCAAATTTCTCCGCATAAAAATAAATTCCTTTTTCTTTAGCAGTTTTAGGTTCAGGATCAACTCCAGCAAAATCAAATGTTAAGTAATTCATTTGTTTTGCCCATTTGATAGTGTTCCAAGTTAAGAAAGTTCCAACTAAATCAAATTTAGGAGAATTTGCAAGTGCATGTTGAATTAAATTTCCATTAAAATTTAATGTTAAAATTATTCCTTCAATTTTAGAATTTTTTTTAGCAACAAGAAGATTTTCAAATCCAGAATTTTTTAAAATTTCCCAATGCATATCAAATAATTTAGAAATTTTGAATATTTTTTTGTTATCAGATTTTTTCGTATGATGTTTTAATTCTTGGAATTTATCAAATACATTTTTTTCAGTTGCAATACTAAACTCAAAATCTTCTTTTTCAGATTTTCGGATATAATATCTAGTGTCTTTTTTTAATGAATTATAGAGTTCATTGATATCTTGTGTTAAATCTATCACAAAAGTTAATCTTGGTTCAATTTTATAACCAAATTTAACAAAGTTTTGATCAAAATCTTGTTGTTCTAAAGGTGAAGAAATACCTCTAATCATTACAACATTATTTTTAACTACGATTTCATCTACAGCATTTAGAATTATTTCTAAAATTTGAATTTTATTTACATCATCATGAATAATTGGACCATGATACCACCATAGAACAGTTCCAAGTTTTAATTTTTTTCCCAAAATTCTAGATATCGTATTTGCATGTTGCCAAAAAACCTCTTTATGTATTAAACAAGCAAGTTGTCCAACAATTGTTTTTGATTCATCTCTAACAGTAACAAAAATAGGTTCTGAATCATAAACAGTTTGATAAAGCTCTTGCCATTTTGTTGTTTGATATATCATTGATGATGAATTTTTATTTAGAGAGTGATTCCATTCATTTTCATCAACTGTTGTTGAAATTTCGACTTTAAATGACATATAACCACATAAACAAATGGGGTTATAAAAAAAGTGAGAAATAACTTGTGGACAACTTATTTTGAAGTCAAAAAGAAAATTATAAGAGATTTTATTACGTATAAATTAGAATGAAAATTTGTATTTTTCCTAATGATCCTATCAAAGCATATTTTGAAAAAGGAGAGATAAAAAATTGTTATTATAATCCAGATAACTTGTTTGATGAAGTACATTTCATTTCATTAACTAAAAATGATATAGAAGAAAGCAGGGTGCAAAAGTTAGTTGGAACTGCTAATATGAAAATTCATTCTGTAGGAGAAATATCATTGATCAATAGAAATAAAGAAATTAAAAAAATTTTTAAAATTGTTGAAGAAATTAAGCCAGATGTGCTTAGATCATACAATCCATTATTAGAAGGATGGTTAGCAGCAAAATGTGCAAAAAAATTCAATATCCCATTATTTGTTTCATTACATACTCAATATGATCATAACAGACAATTAGCAAAGAAAAATAATTTAAAAAAATATCTTGCAATGAAATATACAGAAAAATTTATTGAACCATTTGTATTACAAACTGCAAATAAAATTACAATAATATACAAAATAATCCAGCCATATGTAACCAAACATTCTTCAAAAAATCCAGAATTATTACATAATAAGGTAGATTGTGATAGATTTGCTAATGGCATACCAATAGATACAATTTCTCAGCCGTTAATTTTATCAGTAGGCAATCTTATTTCTGTAAAAAACCATGAATTATTAATTAAAGCCATGAAAGGGATTGATGGAAAATTGTTAATTATTGGAAATGGTGAACTATACTCAAAACTTAATGCATTAATTATTGACTATGGAGTTCAACATAAAGTAAATATAGAAAAATCAGTACCTCATGAAAAAATTCAAAATTACTATAAATCTGCAAAGATATTTGCACTAGCTTATAATACAGAAGTAGAAAGTTTGCCGATGCCAGTAATGGAAGCAATGGCCACAGGTTTGCCAATAGTCATCCCATTTCCAAAGAAAGGATACTCTGAAGGATTAGAAGAAACAGTTCTATTTTCTGAAAATAATGTATTAGCATTTACAAACAATATTAAAAAATTATTGGAAAGTGAAATTTTAATGGGAAAATATTCAAAAAAATCACTTGAAAAAGCTAAAGAATTTGACATTAGTAAAATAGAACATAAAGAATCTGAAATTTATTCAAAACTAATTAGAGGAATAAAGGATTAAGGATTAATCATATTCCCAAAATACAAATAGTTTATTGCAGAATTTGAGATAGTGAAAATATGTCATTAAAAGAAACAATTAAACAAATTCATGACAAAACAATTACTATTGAAATTTTTGGATTGGGGTATGTTGGATTTCCACTTGCAGTAAGATTAGCATCTTCAGGATTAAATGTAATTGGAATAGATACCAATCCAGAAAGAATTGAAAGACTAGAAAATAACAAATTAATGGATTCAGAAATTCATTTAGAAGAGAATTATACAAAATGTAGAGAAGGAGAAAATCTTAGATTACAACTAACTCCATTTACTTCTATAAATTCAAAAATTGGTATAATTTGTGTACCAACTCCAATACCAACTAAAGAAATAAACTCAGATACATTTGTTAAATCTGCTGTTGAATCATTTCTTACATGTGCAAAAATAGGAGACATGGTTGTTTTAGAAAGTAGTATTGAAGTAGGTACCACTGAAAGAATTAAAGAAATCATCGAAAAAAAAGGCTTCAAAGTAGGAAAAGATTTTGGTTTATGTTTCTGTCCAGAAAGAATTGATCCAGCAAATAAAGAATGGGGAATTGAAAATATACCTAGAATAATATATTGTTCAGACGAATCAAGTTTTGATATTGCCAAACAAATTTATCAAAATGTCAATAAAGGAAATTTATTAAAAGTTAATTCGCCTAAAATTGCCGAAATTGTAAAATCTTTTGAAAATGCCTTTAGATTAGTTAACATATCACTTGTAAATGAACTAGCTATACTTTGTGACAAATTAGGAGTTAATGTAAAGGAGATTATAGATGCCGCAGCAACAAAACCATTTGGTTTTCTTCCACATTATCCAGGAGCAGGTGCGGGAGGACACTGTATACCAAAAGATCCTAGATTCTTACTAGAATCTGCAAAAAAATTAGAATCACAATTTGATACAATTGAATATGCATTAAAAATAAATGAATTTATGCCGAAATATATTGCAAATTCAATTGAAAAAATTATGGACAAAGCACAAATAGAAAAAACAGTTCTAGTTTGTGGTTTGTCATATAAAGCAAATGTAGAGGATATGAGAGACTCCCCAAGTTTTAAAATTATACAAGAATTAAACGCAAAAGGTTTTACAGTATATGGGTTTGATCCATTCTTTAATTCAGATTTAACTGAAAAATATTTAATTGAAAATCATATTTCTAAACTAAATTTTCAAATTTTATCAGATTTAGAAGATAATTCAATTAAACAAATTAATTGTTTATGTATTGTTCAGCATCACAATGAAACTAAAAATAGAATAAATGAAATTAACGAAAAATCATTAATTCCATATATTTATGATTGTCAGAGTAAATTATTAAAAAATATTCAATCAAAATCAAAATTAGAATTTTTAGGAAACTAACTTTTAATATAAAAATTCAATTTCTTTTTTAAAATTAATAGTTGAAAAATTTTCTAACCAATATAATGCTTGTAAAGAAAACATAGAGGCCCAAGAATTTACCTTAAGAGTTTTTTTCCATCCAAAAATAGATTTATGGAATTCTTCATAAAATCCACCATTAATTTTTTTATCATTATTTTGTACCTGTAATGATAACAAAAAAACTTTTAATTTTTCTAAAATTACATCTGGATTTGATCCATCAATTTTAGCTAAAAGAACTTTTAATCTAATTAATTGTGCTATTGGATAACTAGATTTTGAATGATATTTAGAATTAAACCATAAATCTATACTTCCATCATCTTGAATATATTGTTCACACCATTTAACAGCTTTTTTACAACAAGAAAGATAATTTTTATCTCCAATTACATCATATGCAACAATTAATCCTTCTAAGGCATAGAGTAACGTATGAAGATTAATTATTTTATTATCATTATGAAGTAATATACTGCCATCTTCATTTTGATAACTTGTTATAGAATCTGCAATCTTTTTTGCAGATTTAATTAATTTTTCATCATTTGTAATTTTATAAAGTTGTAATAATGGAATTACTAATTTGATATGTAAACAACCAGATTTCTTATACCAAGTTTTATTGTCTTCTTCAAACTCATTTGTTTGTAAATTTTTTACTGGTTTAACAAAACCAGTATCTTCAATAGTTTCTTCTAAAATCCATTGATTTAATTTTTTAGCATAATCAAGAAATTTCTCCTGCTTTGTAATAGCATAACAATCCAACAATCCTTTTGAGCAAATACCAGTATCAAATGAATAAACAAATTTTTTAGGAATTCCATCTACTGTCACTCCCTGTATAATTCCACCATATTTTTCATATAATTGAATAAGCCATTCACTAGATGCCTTTGCTAATTCAATATATCGCTCATTTTTTTCATGTTCATATAAAAATCTCATTGTACTGATAAAATATCCAGTAATTTCAGGATACAAAAAAGCATACTCTCTTTTTTTCTCATCATAATAGGAACGAACGCCACCATAGTTAGAATTAGATGGATTTGAAACAAAAATGTCTGAATTTATCAACCAATTCTTTGTGATTTCGTATGAAGATGTCAATTCTAGGTAACATTTTTCTTGTTCCTTAAAAAACCTAAAGACAATGCAAATTCTAGTATTAGTATTTCATTTTCCGCCAATTAGTGGAGGAGGAGTTGTAGTAATTACAGACATCATAAATAAATTTACGGAATTAGGAAATGATGTTACAGTAATCACGCCTGATCTTGATTGGAATGGAGAACAATTTAATCCCAAAATTAACTCAAAAATTAAAGTCATTCGAACAAATACGCCATCACGAACAAAAATCAAAGTAGCTGCACGACGATGTCAATCAAATATTAAAAAAATGGCCATAGAGAAAGGTAAAACACATCAATTTGATTTTATTTTTACAATATTTCATCCATTTCATTTAGTCCCAAAAGCTGCAGTAGAAGCTGCAAATGAATTAGGCATTCCATCTATTGTTAAAGTGGATGATGCTATTTATGAAAAAGTGTCTGGGTTAAAATCATTACAACGAAAAATTGAAAAAATGATAAATGGGAAAACTCTTAGAAATGGAACTAAAATTCTTGTTTCAAATAGAGATACAAAAAAAATTATTATTGATGAATATAGTGTAAAATCAGAAAAAATTTCAATAATTCCAAATGGCGTAGATTTATCTCTATTTGATGTTAAGACTCAAAAAAATCCAAGAAAAATAGTCTTTGCAGGTGCAATGTATTATCATAGAGGTTTAGACATTTTACTTGAAGCAATTCCTTATGTAATTAAAAAAATTCCTGATGCAAAATTTGTTTTGTTAGGTAGTGGTGCTGAGATGAATAAATTAAAGAAAATTGTTTCAGAAAATAAATTAAAAGATTCAGTTGAATTTAAGGGATGGTTGAAAAGAGAAGAAATTCCTGAAAATATTTCAGATGCATCAATTGGTATAGGACCATTAAGATTAACAGATGTAACTTCCCGAGCTCTTCCAATTAAAGTTCTAGAATATATGGCTGTTTCATTACCTGTTATAGCTCAAAAAGGAACATTACCAGAGGATGTTTTAGAAAATGAAAGAAATGGATATTTCATTAAAAATGCAAATGATTTAGCAGAAAAAATTATTTTATTATTAAACCAACCAGAGAAAGTTAAAGAAATGGGAATTCAGTCATCAAAAATGGTTCAAAAATTTTCATGGAATAAGGTTGTAAAAAACATCATAGAAGAATCTAAAAAAATCTAAAAATTTTTTTTTAATATTTTAAGAATTTTTTCAGTAGCATTACCTTTTCCATAAGGTGTTTTTTGTGAATATAGTTTAGGGTTTTTCATTGTTTTGATGATAGAATTTGTGATATTTTTTTCTTTTAATCCAACAAGTTCAGATAATTTATTTTCAACAGATTCAGGTCGATCAGTCGTTTTTCTAATAATTAACACTTTTTTTCTAATAATTGGAGAAGTTGCTTCTTCTTGAATACCACCTGAATCAGTAACAATGAAACTACAATTTTTCATTAATTCAAGCATTTCAAAATATCCTACTGAATCAATCATTTGAATATTTTTACTTTGATATAATTTATTCAATAAACCAAATTGGTGAAGACGTTTTTTTGTTCTAGGATGTATTGGAAAAATAATTTTCTCGTTTGAATTAATTAATCCTTTAAGGATAGAAGATAAAATTTTGCGATCATCAACATTTTCTGCTCTATGTAAAGTAGATAAAATAAATTCTGAAGATGGTATGGATAATTTGGATTTCTTTTTTGAAATTTTAGAGTAAATATTAATTGCATCAATTACAGTATTCCCTGTAACAGATATTTTACCATGTACTTTTTCAGAAATTAGATTAAATTTTGTATTATTAGTAGGAGTAAACAGGAATTCAGATAAATGATCAATTGCAATTCTATTATGCTCTTCTGGCATCCTCCAATCATTACTTCTTAATCCAGATTCAACATGACTAATTGGAATATTAGATTTTAAAGAACAAATTCCTGCAGCTAAAACTGTATTAGTATCTCCTTGAACCATCACGGTATCAAAATCTTCTTTAACTAGAATTTTAGACAATTTTGCAATAATTTCACTTATCTGTAATTGGCTACTTGATTTTGTAATATTTAATGAGTAATTGGGTTTTGGTAAATCCAAGGCACGCATAAATCCCAATCCCATTTGATTATCATAATGTTGACCAGTAAAGATTACAGAGCAATTTTTTGAGCCTATTTTTTTAATTATAGGTGCAAGTTTGATAATTTCTGGTCTTGTACCTAAAACTACTGCTATTTTCATTTAATTTCAATTTCTTTAATCTATAGATACTATTATTGGTATAGAAAGTTTGATTGGAGAGTTTTTTGATTTTTTAACCAATAACCTATTCTTAGCATATACATTAAAGTAAGAATTCATTTTATTTTTTTAAGAAATGAAAATTCTATTTATTGCTCCAAAATATACTGGTGGAATTGGAGGGCATGCATCAAGAGTAGCAGGGAAGTTACAAGAATATGGATTTGATGTAAAATTAATGCACACATCACATATTCCAATTAAAAAATTAAAAAATCCAAGTTTTGTAGTATTTAGTACATTGAAAGCATTAGTCCAAACAGAAAATTATGATATTGTTCATGCATTTAATGTTCCATCAGCTTTTGCTATGAAATATACAAAAGCAAAGAAAAAAGTTTTATCAATTCATGGTATTTATTCTGAACAAGTAGATGCTTTACATTCTAAAACAATATCAACAGCTGCAAAAATAACTGAAACTAAAGTTTTAGAATGGGCAGATAAGCTTACAACAGATTCTAAAATTGTTAAAAAAGTTTACAAAGAAAAATCTAATGTTGATTTTGAATTTTTTTATGCTCCTTTAGACATTAAAAAATTTGAAAATTTGAAAAATATACAAAAAAAAGAAAAACAAGTGATATTCATTGGAAGAAATAGTCATGAAAAAGGAATAGACATTATAAAAGAAATTGAAACTAAAATTAATGCAAAAATGGTTTATTGTACAAATACAAAATGGGAAGATGCGATGGAGGAGCTTAAAGCATCTAGTATACTAATAGTTCCATCAAGAATGGAGAGCATTCCTCAAGTAATTAAAGAAGCATTTTATCTAAAAATTCCAGTAATTGCAACAAATGTAGGTGGAATTCCAGAATTAATCATAAATAATAAAACAGGAATTCTAGTTCCTCCAAATAATCCAGAAATATTACTAAAAAATATCAATGAATTACTTACAGATAAGAAAACAGCAACAGAACTTTCAGATGCAGGTTACGACTTTGTTATGAAAAATCTTACTTGGGAAGTTTTATTGCCAAAATACATCAAATTCTATGAAGAACTAATAAATTCAAAATAGGATTAAAAAGTATTAGATAAACGTGATTCATATTAACAAACAATGTTAATTCAAAAATAAGGTAATTTGAAATGGAAATAAATGAAAAAATGATAAAAAATATTTTAACATTAAGATATGATCCAACATTAGAAACTAAAAAGAAAAAATTATCAATTGAGGATTTTCAACCCCATGAAACCTCAAATCATTTAGAAAGTATAGAAAAAACAATTATTCAAACAATTAAAAATAAACTTGGTAATGAAGAAAATGTATCTGTAGCACTAAGCGGTGGAATTGACTCAGTACTTGTAACTTCCTTATTGAGAAAAGCTTTACCAAAAATAAAGATTGAGGCAATCTCAATTAAATTTGCAGATAGTATAGATGAAACTAAAATAGCTGCAAAAATTGCTCATAAACTTAATGCAACTCATCACATTATACCAATAGAAAATTTTCTTGAAGAACTTCCGAAAGCCATCAGTATTGTGAGGATGCCATTTTGGGACATTCATTGGTTTCACGTAGTTAAAACTGCAAAAAAATTTTCAAAATCACTTGTTTCAGGAGACGGAGGGGATGAACTTTTTGGAGGATATGCATTTCGATATGATAAATTTTTATCAAATATTTCTCCAAAAATGGATTATTTAGAAAAAACAAAATTATATCTTGAATGCCATCAACGTGATTGGGTTAATGATCAAGAAAAAGTATTTGGTAAAAAAGCTAAATTTTCATGGGATGAAATTTATTCTCAAATTCTACCTTATTTTAAAAATTCATCTTCTCCAATAGACCAAGTATTTTTAGCAGATATTAATGGAAAATTACTTTACAATTGGATGCCATTAAACCAATCTTTTCATTCATATTTTAAAATCAACGCTGTGACACCTCTTTTATCAGATCATTTAATCAAAATAGCAACTCATCTTCCAAATAAACAAAAATATAATCATAGCAAAAATATTGGAAAAATACCTCTAAGAGAAATTCTATCTAAACAAATTGAGCCAGGATTAATGTCTAGTAAAAAACAAGGATTTTCAGTAAATACAGTGAATTTGTGGAAATCACATGGTAAAGAATTATGTAAATATTATTTAGACAATGCTAGAATTATTGAAGATGGCTGGATAAATCAAGAATGGGTAGAAAGTAATTTTAAAAAATTAGATAGTGACCTTGATGTTAGATATGTAAATAAATTCTTAGGATTGTTGGCATTTGAGATTTGGTATAGACTTTTTGTTACCAAAGAAATGAATGAAAACACAACATTAAAAATATAATAAAACCCAGATAATTGAAAATAATTTAAGCATCTAATTTTTATGCCTCTAAATTATTTTGCAAGTAACTTTGAAAGAAAACTTGGTTCAGTATCTAATTTGCCCAAAATGTAGTCAAAATCTTCTAGTCAAATGTAGTAAAACAGTAGGAAATGAGATTATTGAAGGAATTTTAAGTTGTTCTAAAAGACACAAATTTTTGATTAAAAATGGAGTTCCAAAATTGGTTGTAGATAAAGAAAAAATATTTGTAAAAACAGAAGATTCTTTTTCATCAAAATGGAAAAATTACAATAAAACATATCATTCTGAAAAATGGATTAAAAGTCAAAAAAAATGGTTTCTTGAAAGATTTGGTTGGAAAACATCAAAGAATTTTGAGAAATTTTTAAAAACTCGTACAAAAATTTTAGATGCTGGAACAGGTATTGGAAATAGTGCAAAATTATTTTCAGCTAATCCAAATTCAGAAGTATTTGCAATTGATGCAAGTGAAAGTGTAAATTTTGCATATAAAAAATATGGTAAATTAAAAAATATTCATTTTTTACAAGCGGATATTAGAAATTTACCATTTAAAAAAAAATTCTTTGATTTTATTTGTTCAGATCAAGTTTTGCATCATACAAAAGATACTGAAAGTTCATTTAAAAAATTAACAAAATTACTTGCCAAAAATGGAACAATTTCAATTTATGTTTATAAAATTAAAGCCCCAATGCGTGAATTTGCGGACAGTTTTATACGAGAATCTACTGTAAAAATGACTGAAAAACAATGTATTGCATTCTCTAAAGAAATGGCAATCATGGGCAAAAATCTTTCTAAAATTAATAAAACAATCACCATTCCAAGAGACATCCCAGTTCTTCACATAAAAGCTGGTACTTATGACATTCAGAGATTCATTTATTGGAATTTTTTAAAATGTTGGTGGTCTGGTGATGTACCTTTTGAACAAAGTATTGCAACCAATTTTGATTGGTATTTTCCAGAATATGCATATAGACATTCAACAAAAGAAGTAAAAAAATGGTTTAAAGATGTTAAATTAAAAATTATTCATTTTAATGAAATTGAAAGTGGAATTAATGTAACAGGTAAAAAAAATTAATTAAATTTTTGGAAAAATTTCTTTGAGACCATTTTCTAGATTTATTTCCGGATTCCATCTAAGAAGTTTTTTTGCTTTAGAAATATCAGCATAACTTTTTTTAATATCACCTTGTCGTTGATTTTTATAGATAGATTTCAAATCAAGTTCAGACATTTTAATTAATAATTCTGCCAATTCGTTAATTGTAGTCATTTTTTCTGTAGCAATGTTAAAAAAAGCATGATCAATTTTACTTTCAAATGCAAGATAGTTTGCTCGAACTACATCATCAATAAATGTAAAACTACGAATTTGATTTCCATCACCTTCTATAATTGGTGATTCATGTTTACTTATTTTTTGAATAAATTGTGGAATTACTCCAGCATATGAAGGATTTTGTCCAATACCAAATACATTAAAATATCTTAATCCAATTACACGAAGACCTTGTGCAGCGTATTTTGATGCAAGTTTCTCATCATCAAGTTTTGTTTGACCATATGGATTTAATGGTTTTTTATTTGCATCTTCAGATATAGGGAAATTTATCTGATCCCCATAAACACTTGAACTACTTGCGAATACTACTTTAGAATTAAATTGTTTTGCTATTTTAAAAATATTTTCAGTTCCAATAACATTTACTTTATGATATTTTTCTGGTTCTTTAAACGATTGAGGAACTGATGCTAAAGCTGCTTGATGAAAAATTCCATCATGTTTTTCAATTATAGATGATATATCTTCAAAATTTGAAATGTCTTTTTTAGAAAATTTTATCATATTTTGTATTTCATTAAGATTATTCAGAGACCCTCGTGAAAGATCATCAATTACATGTACTTCATGATTATTTTTTACTAAAAATTTTGCAATATGACTGCCTATAAAACCAGCTCCACCTGTTACAATAAATTTCATTATAATTATTTGTAAGACATACGTATAAATTTCATTATAATTATGAATATCAGTATCGTCTTAAAATAAAATCTAAAATTTGTAATATTTATAAATCAGAATTTTTTTAGATACTCATAATTTATTTAATTAAAATATCTCATAAGTTATCATTGTTATTTTTCATTATTTATGTAGAATATACAAAATAGAAGTAAAAAATAAGTGAATATGTTAAATTAAAAATTATTCATTTTAAAGAAAAATGTATTAAAATTAGAAAATATTCTTTGATAGATTTAAAAATTAGAAAATAGTTTTTACAAAAAATTATTTCAAGGAGAATAATTTTTATTCACTTCATAAACTATTACATAGATTTGTTGTGGGTACATAGAATTGTAATAACTAGGGGATGCATAAACTAATTTTAATGGATCAGTTTCTTTGTCAAATTTAATTAATTTTTTACTTATTTCGACAAATCCCGGTTTATAAATTTGAGAATTTTCTCCAGTTTGAGGCTGATAATAAATTACTGGAGTAAATGGAATCATATTACCAAGCATTGTATTATCATAAAAATTTAGTTTAGGAGTTACAGAATCTGAATTTAGATAATTGTAAGGGTTTAATCCAGCGATTTTTCCAAACCAAAATATTTTTGTTTCATCGCCTCCTTGACCTAGAACGTAAAGTGGAGTTTCACTTGAATTACTACCTATATCTTGAGCAGAAAGGAATACAAGTACATAATCAGCATCCATTTCTTTAAGCATTTGCCAACTATCATCAGGGGAACTCATTAGTATTGTCGCCATTTTTTTAATTTCTTTTGTGTTTAGCGTAGCATTATCAACATAAGTTGTTCTATCAGATAAGGTAGTAATCCAATATCCATAATCCCACCATGATGCAATTTTTGAATTTTCAGGAGTATTATATTTTATCCACTCCATTGTTTCTAACCAATCATTTACAGGAGGATGACTTGTTGCTCCAGTTAAAATTGTAGGAGGTGCATCTAAATTATTTATCCAATTACTATTTTCAGGATAAATAAGCGGAGTAATAAATAAAAATAATATAATTATAATATATGAAATTTTAAATAAATAATTTTTCTTTTCAGAAAATTTAATTTTAAAAATTTCCTTAGTTAAAATAGATATACCAATTGATGCCAATATAATTAAAGATATAGATGCAAATAATTCTAATCTAACAAATACAGCACTAACATACAGTCCTGTAATTCCCACAATAAGGGCAAATGCTTTCATATCATTTTTAACAAAAGATTCATTTTCAATAAATTTTTTAGAGAGTAAAAGCCAAATGCCAATTCCGGCAAATATCATCCAAACAGAATGAAATAGGAAAGAATAATCAATTGATGTTGAAGTATGTTCTGCAATTGAATCAACAAGTGGATCAGTACTTGTTAAAAATGGATTCATTGCGTTAAGGTATCTAAAACTAGGTAAACTTAGAAAATGTAATTCTTGATTTATTATTAATACAGATGATCCAATGATCATAATTAACAAGAGAAAAACTAATCCATTTCTAACAAAATTTTTGCCGTTAGTTATTTTATGTAGAAATACACATGTAATTAGAAATATTGTTGGTATGCCTAAAATAGCTCCACCTAGACCAAGGGCAAAATGGGGTCCAGGTCTTTCAAATAATCCACAAATACAAAGAAATAGACCTACAAAAAGTGGAACACTCCATACTAGAAAACTATGATCTTTTCTAACAAACGGTAATGCTAAAATAAATAATCCTATAGGAATTACAAAAAATTGATTTCCTCCCCAAGAAGACATTGCAAAACTCATTATAATTGCACCAAAAATAATTTTTACAAAGGCAGTTTTTTTATTTTTAGATCTAATTGCACTTAAAAATAAATATAATCCAAGTAAACCATAAAAAATTCCTAATGGTTCAGATTTAAACCAACCAATAGTACCTCGTATAATTATTGGAAGTGATACTGCAAATAATAAAGAAGCAATAAGACCAGATAGAGTTCCTCCAAACAATCTAACTAATCCAAAAATAACAATTACAGTTAATGAACCAATTATTGCTGGAAATAATACAGTAAAATCATATAATGATAAATTTCCTCCAAATATTTGATAAGTAGTTGCTGCAGTTACATGAAGCATAAATTGTGAATTATGTGAAATATTTCGTCCTGTGGGATACCAACTTTTATCATCATGCCATTCGAAATATTCAGAAAATCCATTTTCTAGCATATATTCAGTAGCACGAAAATTAAAAAATGGATCAAATTCATTTAATTCAAATCCATATTCAGCAGGTTGAGATCTAAGTAGAAGAGATACTGAAAATGCTAAAATTAAAACTCCAATTATAACAAGATGATTTAATTTAAAATTACAAGTCCCAGATTTAAATAAAATAGTCTGAGAATCCAATAAAAGAATTATAATTTAAACTGTTATTACTCTTTTGAATAAATATTCTACTACATTGTTGCTTGAGATGCATCATGGAACATCTGACTCTTTGCACAGCCAGCAGCAAGTTCATCACCTGCACCACGTCTCATAAGACCTCTGTATAGACCATCTTCGAGTTTTACACCTTCACGCTCTTCCCATTCCTCTACAGTGATAGAATATTTCTTTTGAATTCTGTCTCTGTACCATTCTGGAATTACATTAAATGCACAAAATGGAACTATTCTAAGATCTGGAGTTACATAATGAATATCACATCTTTGTAATCTTTCTAAATCTTCATTGTATTTGTCTTGGA